>Ga0098074_1000961_pt1 | contig 16374 bp, 12 predicted proteins | sample 32_taG_FD_75064 | JGI IMG/M metagenome (GOLD analysis project Ga0098074, IMG submission 75064) | Marine viral communities from the Gulf of Mexico - 32_GoM_OMZ_CsCl metaG | ecosystem: Environmental > Aquatic > Marine > Oceanic | place: Atlantic Ocean: Gulf of Mexico | collected 2015-07-12
GGAAGATGTGGTCGGCACCGCCGACATCTTCATCACCACAACCGGCAACCGGGATGTCATCCGGATCGAGCATATGCGTGCGATGAAGGATATGGCCATCGTCGGCAACATTGGCCATTTCGACAATGAAATTCAGGTCGCCGCACTCAAGAACCACAAATGGACCAACATCAAGGAACAGGTGGACATGATCGAAATGCCCTCGGGCAACCGGATCATCCTTCTGTCCGAAGGGCGCCTCTTGAACCTTGGCAATGCCACGGGTCATCCCTCCTTCGTGATGTCGGCAAGTTTCACCAATCAGGTTCTGGCCCAGATCGAACTGTGGACCAAGGGTGATGACTACAAACCCGGCGTCTATATCCTCCCCAAGGAGCTGGACGAGAAAGTGGCGCGTCTGCATCTGGACCGTATCGGCGTGAAGCTGACCAAGCTGGACCCCACGCAGGCCGCCTATATCGGCGTGTCCCCGGAGGGCCCGTTCAAGCCCGAGCATTATCGCTATTGATCTGCCCCCTCTCAAGTTCTGCAACGGCCCGCCATCGCGCGGGCCGTTTGCTTTTCTGACTTGATAAAAACGTTGTGTGTTGTGTCAGACTCGGTAACCTTTGGGTGGGGCCTATGGCTGCGCCGTCCTTTGAACAGACATAATTAACGAAACTGGGAGCTTGAATATGGGAAAGCGTGACGACTTGATCGCCAAATATGCGGACGATCTGAAAACCAAATGCGGGATGCAGCCGGACATGGATCTGCTGACAAAGGTCACGATCGGTTGCGGACCGGCGATCTATAACGCCGATTCCTCGACCGTTGCGGGCACGCAGGACGGAGAGCTGGAAACCGTCAAAACAAATTTCCTGATGAAGAAACTCGGCCTGCCGGACAGCCCCAAGTTGATGGAAGCCATCCACGCGGTGTTGGAAACCTATGGCAAGTCCGAGCGGAACAAGTATCGGGTCGTGGTCTATTACATGCTGACCAAACACTTCGGCAAGGAAGCTGTTTACAAGTAACTGCTTCAGAATGTTGGAAAACGCCCGCCGCACGGCAGGCGTTTCTTCATTTGCGCTAAATTATCGAGACTTCGGATTTGCCGGCTTCCCTGGTCCGGTGTAGTCTTGACCTATCGGGCCAGTATGGCCGGAGCCTTTTGTAAAGTTCACGTGTGGTGTGTAGGGAGCACGTGGGGTAGCGGGGGGTTCTGGCTTTGGCCGGTTCTCCCCGCGCATTTCAACTCAAGGCGTAACCCCTGCAAGGTTGCACAGGATGTTCCATTCCTCGTCACTGACGGGTTGCACAGACAGTCTTGAGTTCTTGACCAGAACCATCTCGGACAAACGCGGATCGCTTTTGATCTGCTCAAGTGTCACCGGCGTCTTGACCGGCCTGACCGCTTTTATATCAACGCATTCCCAACGTGGATCGTCCGCCGTGCTATCCGGGTGGGCGGGCTTGATCACCTCGACAATGCCCACGATCGCCTTTTCGTCTTGTGAGTGATAGAAAAAGCCCTGATCCCCCACCGTCATATCCCGCATGAAATTGCGCGCCTGATAGTTGCGGACACCGTCCCACTCCTCGCCCGCGTCGCCGCGCGCGACCTGGTCTGTCCATCCCCAGACCGACGGCTCGGATTTGAACAGCCAGTAGCGCATCACCCGATCACCTTGCGCCAGGGAATCAATTCGACGCTCTGGAACAGCCCGGCCTTCGCATAGGGATCACCTTCTGCCCAGCGTGCTGCGGCGTTTTTGTCCTCGACCTCAAGGATCAACAACGAGCCGATCATTTCATCCGCGTCGTTCAGCAAGGGGCCGGCCTGCCGCACGACACCGCTTTGGGCGACATAATCCAGATGAGCGGCCCGATTGGCCAGACGTGTCTCTATCGCGCCCGGTTTGTCACGGGCAATCAGCGCAAAAAGCATTCATTCCTCCTTCAGGGGTCGGGACAGCAGTAAGTTCATCGCCTGATGCAGCCCGATCTTGCCGTCAAGCATCGCAACCACAACGGCCGTAATCGGCATATCAATCCCCAGAGCAGCAGCCCGATCAAGGGCCGCTCTGGCCGTCGCCGCTCCTTCAACGGTGATTGTTGGATCGAAACTCTCGTTGCGGCCCAGAGACAGCCCGAACCGCATGTTTCGGCTCTGAGGGCTGGCGCAGGTCAGGACCAGATCGCCAAAGCCCGAAAGACCCGACAGCGTCTCGGACCGCGCCCCAAGCGCCAGGGCCAGTCGTTGCATTTCGGCAAAGCCACGGGTCATCAGGGCGGCACGGGCGCTTTCACCCAGACCAGCGCCGATGACAATCCCGGCGGCAATGGCGATCACGTTCTTCATGGCACCACCCAGCTCTGCCCCGATCGTGTCAGTTGTGCGATAGAGACGGATATTGCGCGTTATCAGTGTCTGTTGCAGGGCTTTTCCACGCTCTGCATTGGCGCAGGCCAGCGTCAGGGCTGTCGGCAAGCCTTTGGCAATGTCATGTGCAAAACTGGGGCCCGTCAGGATGGCCGCCGTGTTCTGCGGCATCAGTTCGGCCAGAATGGACATAGGGCCAAGCGTCGTCGTCAATTCGATACCCTTGCAGCAGGCGACAAGGTCAAGACCGCGCAGGGTATCACCATGGCTCAGCAAAAGCTCACGCAGGTGCTGCATCGGGACAGCCAGCAGAACGGGCCCGGATTCCGCCGGAATAGTGTCACTTGCCTGCAAGCCATCGGGGAAAATAATGCCGGGCAGGCGTGTCTTGTTCTCTCGAACCTCCTGCATGGATCTGACCTGATCCGCGTTCCGGGACCACAGCACAACCTCTTGACCGGCTTCGGCCAGTGAAATGGCAAGGGCTGTCCCGAATGCACCCGCGCCCAGAACCGTGATCATGCCTTGGCCCCTCTTTTGCCGCTTCCCAACAGGGACGGGCTGGTGCGATCCAGCGGCCATCTCGGACGTGCCGCCAGCGTCATGTCGTCTTGCTCTCCGGCACGAAAACGCTCCAGCCCGGCATAGGCGATCATGGCGGCGTTATCGGTGCACAGACTGAGAGGCGGGGCAATGAAATCAACACCCATTTCCCCCGCAACAGTCTCAAGTCTGGCGCGGATCAACTGATTTGCAGCTACCCCCCCGGCCACCGCCAGAACAGGCTGCGGGACTGGCTCTGCCAGATAAAGGGCCAGGGCGCGCCGTGTCTTTTCCGCCAGAACATCGGCGACGGCCATCTGGAATCCGGCAGACAGGTCAGCCCGATCACGGATGGTCAGCCCGCCTTTCTCGGCAATCACCTTGTCGCGCAAACGCAACAAGGCGGTCTTGAGTCCCGAGAAGGACATGTCGCATCCTTCGCGGTCCAGAAGCGGCCGCGGAAACGGAAAGCGCATGGCATCGCCCTCCCGCGCGGCGATTTCAACCGACGGCCCGCCGGGTTGCGCCAGTCCCAGAAGACGCGCTGTCTTGTCGAAGGCCTCGCCGGGCGCATCGTCAATGGTGCCGCCCAGCCGGGTGAAATCATCAATGCCGCGCACCAGCAGAATCTGGCAATGCCCCCCGGAGACCAGCAGCATCAGATAGGGGAACGCCACCTGATCCGTCAGACGCGGGGTCAAGGCATGTCCGGCCAGATGGTTGATCCCGACAAGCGGTTTGCCCGCCCCCGTGGCAAGACCCTTGGCGCACATGACGCCGGCAAGAACGCCGCCAATCAGACCGGGTCCAGCGGTCACGGCCACTGCATCCATCCGCGCAAGCCCGATCCCCGCCAGATCAAGGGCCTGCCTGACGGCAATATCCAGTTTCTCTGCATGGGCGCGTGCCGCAATTTCCGGCACCACACCACCAAAGGCCGCATGTAGTTCAGCCTGCCCCAGAACGACAGAAGACAGGATTCGCGCCGGTTCAGAGCCTGTTTGCTGCACAACAGCGGCGGCGGTATCGTCGCAACTGCTCTCCAACCCCAGTACCGTCAACGTCTTGACCATCGGTCCTTCAATCCTGCCTTGATTGGTCCTGACCGTTGCAAGACCACCCCTAGCGAGGTAACACCAGTCAAGGATGCAAACAATCCCGGGGCAACCATGACACGGCCTGTCATCCTGCTGACCCGACCCGAGGCGTCGTCGCGCAGGATGGCGGCGCTTCTGGCTGCGAAGTTCGGGGAAAGGGTCGGGTTCTGCATCTCTCCCGTGATGGAGATTGTTCCTGATCCCCGTCTGCCCGCGCTGGACGGCATCCGCACCTTGATCTTCACCTCTGCCAACGGGGTCGCGGCCTATGTCAGTGCGCTGGGACCAAAGACATTGCCCTGCTATACTGTCGGTGACGCGACGGCGCGTGCCGCGCAGGAGGCAGGTCTCAAGGCCATTTCTGCCGGTGGCGATGCCGAGGCTTTGATCAAGCGCATCATTGACGACGGCGCGCTGGGCCCGATGCTCCACCTGCGCGGGGCGCACGCCCGTGGCGACATCGCCGAACGGCTGAGCGCGCAGGGGTGTCCGGCGTCGCAGGCCATCGTCTATTCGCAAAGCGCATGTCCATTGACAGAGGAGGCTTTGGCGCTTCTGCAAGGACAGGGACCGGTGATCCTTCCGCTTTTTTCACCGCGCAGCGCCGCTTTGATGGGGGATGGCCCTGTGGAAGCCCCGGTTTATGTTGTCGCAATGAGTCTGAACGTGGTGGACGCGCTGCGTTTTGAGGTTGAACACTGCGTCGTGGCGGCCCACCCTGATTTCGAGGCCGTGACCGAAGCCATAGGCGCTTTGCTTGAGTCGTCTCCTTGGGCGGTGAATTGACCCATGCCCGGCGAGCGGCTTGAGACAAGAGCAGGTGCGGGGTAGGCTGGTCCGCCAAATGGCGCGATGTGGATATAGATTCGAAAGGGTATCGTTCGGTGGCGGACAAGAAAAAGACTTCCGACAAGCAGACACCTTCCCTTGAAGAGATCGAGGATGCCGTTGTTTTGAACAACGCCGGGAATGCCGGATCGACGGATGCGACGGTAGAGCAGGCAGACGTATCTTCCGTCGCGCCTCAGCCCCCCGAGAGTCAGGAAGATCGGCCACAGAAGGACGCCGAAGTGGAAGCCGCCTCGCAAGGCGATGCACCCGAGAGGCAACCTGATACCGATGGGGATACCCCCGACAGCGCCAAGGATGAGGCTCAGCCGCCCCATTCCGAGGGAGAGGCCGATGAGCCAAAACCTGCGCCGCATGATGCGCCCGCCAAGTCCACCGAGACAGTGATCGTCCGCAAAGGCGGTTTCTTTCCCATGTTGCTGGGCGGTGTTGCAGCGGCCGCGATCGGGTTCGGACTGGCCCATAGTGGCGCGTTGGACAGTTTGCCTTTGCCCGTATCGGGCGGGGTTCAAGCTCGTCTGGAGGCGCTGGATGGGCAAATCACTGACCAGCAGAACGCCCTGTCTGACGTGACCACGCGGCTGACCGCCCTTGAAGACGCCCCCGCCCCTGAGGTGCCGGAGATTGCCGATCTCGCACCGCGCATCGAAGACCTTACCACTCAGGTTGGTATTCTGGCCCAGCGCATCGACGCTCTCGAAGCCAGACCTGCGGCCGCAGGCGGATCTGGCGATCCGCAGGCCCAGGCCGATCTCGAGGCAGCGCAGGCCGAACTGGACCAGATCCGGCAGGCGTTGGAGGCGCAGCGGAGTGAAATCGCAGCCCTGTCAGACGCCGCCGCCGAAGAAGAGCAAGCGGCGCGCGACACAGCCCGCGCCGTGATGCAGCGCGCCGCGCTGACACGGGTTCAGACCGCTCTCGATATTGGCACACCATTTGCCGACGCGCTGGCCGAATTGCAGGAGACGGGGGCCGAAGTGCCCGAAGCCCTTTCACAGCAGGCCGACGAGGGTGTTGCGACCCTTTCTGCCTTGCAATCCGCTTTCCCCGATCTTGCCCGCGACGCTCTGCGCGCCGCGCGGCAGCAGACGGGCGCAACCGGGTTTGGCGGTTTTCTTGAAACCCAGCTTGGTTTGCGCTCCTTGCAGCCGCGCGAGGGGGATGACCCCGACGCAATCTTGTCTCGAGCAGAGGCGGCGGTGCAATCCGGCGATCTGAACCGCGCCCTGACCGAGCTTGAAGCCCTGCCGGACGCCGCCGCCACGGTTCTGTCCGATTGGCGTATGCAAGCCCAGGCACGCCTTGCAACGGTGGCCGCTGCACAAGACCTGTCACAAGCGCTGAATACGAACTGAAGGATAACGGAATGCTCTGGTCGCTGATAAAGATTATCCTGTTCGTGGTTCTGGTTGCCGCCGCGACCATGGGTGCTGCCTATCTGATGGAGCTTGAAGGCGGGGTCCGTATCGTCGCGGCCGGCTATGAGGTGAACCTGACGCCGCTTTACGCCGTGATGCTGTTGATTGCACTGGTGTTCGCGGTGTGGGTCATCCTGCGTCTGGTCGCTTTCCTGATTGCCACCCTCAAGTTCATCAACGGCGATGAAACCGCGATCACCCGCTATTTCAATCGCAACCGCGAACAAAAGGGCTATCAGGCCCTGTCCGAAGGCATGATGGCGCTGGCTGCCGGCGAAGGCCGTCTTGCCATGGCCAAGGCCAGCAAGGCGGAACGGTATCTCCACAAGCCGGAACTGACGAATCTGCTCACCGCTCAGGCGGCTGAAATGACAGGTGATCGCCGCAAGGCCGAAGAGGTCTACAAACGCCTGCTCAAGAACGACGCCACCCGTTTCGTCGGCGTGCGCGGGATCATGAAGCAGAAGCTGGCGGACGGAGACATGACGACCGCCCTCAAACTGGCAGAGAAGGCGCTGGACCTGCGGCCAAAGCACGAGGAAACCCAGGATGTCCTGCTACGGCTTCAGGCAAGCGCCCATGATTGGGCCGGTGCCCGCCGGACCCTTGGCGCCAAGCTCAAGCATGGCAGCCTGCCGCGTGATGTCCATAAACGCCGCGACGCCGTTCTGGCACTGTCCGAGGCCAAGGATGTTCTGCAAGAGGGCAATGACATCAGCGCCCGCGAAGCAGCGATCGAGGCGAACAAGCTGTCGCCCGACCTGATCCCTGCCGCAGCTTTTGCTGCACGAGGTTATATCGACCAGGGCAACGCAAAATATGCCACCCGCGTGATCAAGAAGGCATGGGCTGCGCAGCCTCATCCTGATCTGGCGGCTGCTTTTGCAGCCATCGTCCCGGATGAAACGCCAGCCGCGCGGCTCAAGCGGTTCAAGCCGCTGATTGCGCAACATCCTGATCATGTGGAATCGCGCCTCTTGCTCGCGGAACTCAACATCGCGGCCGAGGATTTCCCCGAAGCACGCCGTGCGCTGGGCGATCTGGTGGATACCGCCCCCGATGCCCGCATCCTGACGGTCATGGCCGCCATCGCACGGGGTGAAGGTGCCTCGGATGTGGTGGTCAAGGGCTGGCTCGCCCGCGCCCTGACAGCGCCCCGCGGGCCACAGTGGGTCTGCGAAAAGTGCCACAACATCCATCCCGAATGGGTGCCCATCTGCGAGAATTGCAAGTCCTTCGACACGCTCGCCTGGACCTCGCCCCCGGCCGGCGCACCGACCGCGCCGGGTGGCTCCGAAATGTTGCCGCTGATCGTCGGCTCGATCGAGGATAAATCCTCGGACGATCCCGCAAGCGTCCCCGATGCCGAGATCCTGCCGGATGAGGAAAGCCTTCACCGCCCGATAGACGGGACCTGGACCGAGGGTGACGAAGTCCGAAAATAGGTCTTTTCCAACTATAGACGGGGTGTTATAGCCCCATCCTCAAGGGCCGCTGTAGCTCAGCTGGTAGAGCACGTCATTCGTAATGATGGGGTCGGGGGTTCGAGTCCCTTCAGCGGCACCACTTTCTCATCCAAAATCATCCAATGACATCCAGAAAACCCTGGTTTATAAGGGTTTTTGCGATGCTAGTTGTCCGATGTTGTTCGGTCCCGTCCGACAGAATGCCCCCGGTTTGGGGGCATCTACGGGGGCTTCGCGAGTGATGCAGAAAAGCGATGCCCCCAGATGCCATTGACCGATACCCAGATTCGAAGCCTGAAACCCAAGGACAAGCCCTACAAGGTCTCAGATTTCCAAGGCCTCTATGTGACCGTAGCCCCCTCAGGCTCGCGGCTGTGGCATATGAAGTACCGGATCGATGGGCGTGAGAAGCGTTTGTCCTTTGGGGCCTATCCGGCGATCTCTCTCGCGCAGGCACGAAAGCTGCGTGACGAGGCCCGTGCGCGGCTTGCTGCAGGTGAAGATCCAGGTGAGGTGAAGAAGGAGGACAAGCGGCAGAAGTTGCTTGTTCAGGAGACGACCTTCGCGAAGCTTGCGGAAGCCTACAAGGCAAAGGCCGAGAAGGAAGGGCGCGCGGATGCCACCAAGACCAAGACCGAATGGCTGTTGGGCATGGCAATTGATGCTTTCGGCAATAAACCTATCGCAGAGGTGACGTCACCTATGGTGCTTGCCTGCCTGCGAAAGGTCGAGGCCAAGGGTAATCACGAAACCGCCAAGCGACTGCGCGCCAAAATCGGCGCGGTGTTCCGCTATGCGATTGCATCCGGTGTTGTCGAGCACGACCCCACCTTTGCATTGCGGGATGCCCTTATTCGACCCAAGGTCAAATCGCGCTCTGCCATCACGGACCCCAAAGAACTTGGTGGCTTGTTGCGTTCGATAGACGGGTTTCAGGGCCAGGTAACGACACGGATCGCGTTGCGGTTACTCGCCATTCTCGCCCAGCGACCAGGTGAGTTGCGGAAGGCGAAGTGGGCAGAGTTTGATCTTGAAAAGGCGATCTGGTTGATCCCTGCCGAGAGGATGAAGATGCGCGTGCCACATTCGGTGCCGCTGCCAGCGCAGGCTTTGGCTTTGCTGAAAGATTTGAAACGCATCACCGGCAATGGCGTCTTCCTGTTCCCCTCCCTGAGGTCGGTCTTTCGTCCGATGAGTGAGAATACTCTGAACGGCGCACTTCGTCGCTTGGGCTATGACGGGGATGAAATGACGGCGCACGGTTTCCGCGCAACATTCTCAACTTTGGCCAATGAAAGCGGGCTGTGGAACCCCGACGCTATTGAGCGTGCCTTGGCCCATGTCGATGGTAACAAGATTCGCCGGATTTATGCCCGTGGCGAGTTCTGGGAAGAACGTGTCAGACTGGCCGGTTGGTGGGCTGGATATTTGGAAGAGGTGGAGGCAGGATCGCCCAACTAACGGTAGAAGGGTGGTCATGTGTCAAACGAACCGTCGCGGGCGTATATCACGACGAAGGTCTTGCAACGCCGCTATGGCAGGCTCCTGAAATGGAGAAAACCTGTCATCCACAACATCAGGGGTCCGTACCACCCCGACGTCTTTGATGGCTTTGCTTTTGATTTGGCTCTCTCAATCCAGGTCTGCAAAGAAACCTTGCAGGACATGACGGACGCGGAGTTTTTCGAGCGCTTTGATCTGAGAGGAGAGGTTAGCGACCCAGAGCATACGATGTCAGAACGTCTCACGCTCGCCGAGTTAAAGGTGGTCTTCCTACAGGAGCCGGTCTGGTTTGCTGGTGGATTTGGTGTGGAAGGCCGCGAAGCCGATGCGCAGCACTGGGCCCGAATGCAAAAATGGTCTTTGGACGAAGCTGTCGCGCTTTCCATTGGCTTTGAACCCTGTGGCGACTTGTTGGAGGGGGCTGATGGGATGCCAGTTCAGAATGATGTTCTTACCTACTACAACAAAAGAAAGGCTTTGATCGAAGACAACTTTGACTGGGGCAGTGCCGCCGCGCCACACAGGAACAGGGTGTCGGACTTGATACGTTGGTTTGATCAGGTTGAACTGGATGTGCCGGAACAGCTTTTGGCAGCGGCTGACAAATACCATGCTCTCGGCATTGGAAAGAAATCAAAGCTGGGCCGCTCCAATGCTGCTGATGAGAAGCCGCTAGACCCAAGGGAAAGGTCCACCATGCTGAAGTTGATCATCGCTCTGGCCGTGAATGGGTATGGTTACGATCCCAAGGCAGAACGCAGCACAATACCTTCTGAAATCGAATCGGACATGAATCTTCTCGGCGTTGGGATCAATCTCGAAACGATCAGAAAGCACCTCAGTAGCGGTTCAGCGTTGCTTGATGATGAGGTGCTGGAGGATATCGGGGCCTCTGGGCGGACTAAGAAGGATTAGAACCCGCGTTAAGACGGAATAAGTCGGGCCAGATCCCTATTTGGTTAGCGAAAACGCTGATCGCCCTCCGACTTGGTCGGACTTGGCAGCATCGCCGTCGCCGAGAGCCTGTTTGTGACCTGCGCGCATTGCCTCGGACCAAATCTGCGCATCTTCCCGCGACAAAGCCCGGCATTCGCGATGGAAGCGGACGAAGTAGCCCGCGACGCTCACAACGACCTTGCGCTAATTCGGTTACGAACTCCTTTGTCCGCGTTCAATCCCGCAGCCACGCTGCAAATGGCCTCGACAGCCGAGGCTAGCGCGCTCGGCATCCGCTCTGCGGTGCAGATTGCGGGCTATCCTTCGAATCTCGACAGCACGTCTCTGACAATCCGCGACACGGAGGTGACAGGTTTCTCGCGGCAAACCTTTGACGGCACGCGCGCCATATCCGATAACGTGATCGCCTTGTTGTCGGGAACTTACGAGGGAATGAGTGGTGGTCCAGTGCTATTTTCTGGAAAAGTTGTCGGCGTAATCGTTAGAGGGCCAAACGACGACGACCGAACAATCCCCTTCCTTGCGGTCAGGTCAGAGTTTGTTGATGCTTTGCTAGCAACTCTTTAGCGGACATTGACGACCAAGGTGAGTGACCGTCGGCTAAGGGCCGGTTGCACAGAGGCGGGGTTTACCGGCACAACGGGCGGCGAGCCGCCCGCGGCGCTGCACCACGGGAGCCATCGAATCCTGCGGGCGTATGGCTTTAGCCTTGGAAACGTCACCAACCCGGCTTGGCTAAGTCAGCAAAATTCTATCAAGAGTTGCCGCAGCTTCTGCGCTCAGAGTTGTCCCCTCAAATGTTTCAAGAAGCCGCCCGCCGAAATGCTTTTGATACCACACGACCTTTTCCTCGCGATGCTTGGCATACTTGGATGACGACATCATACCCCAATGCTCCCAGTACCATTTCTCGCCGTTCCAGGTGATTGTGAAATCGGGGAGGTACATAGTACCATCAGGGGCCACAAGAGCGGTTTCGTATTGGAACGGGACCTCGCGTTCATGTAGAAGATTGGCGATCACAAGCTCCGACTTTGAGCGCACCATATCGCCGCTAAGCGCCTGGTGTATTCTACCTTCTTCATACCAGCTCTTTCGCTGGACCAGCGCATCCGGGACAGCGTGAAATAATCCGTTAAACAAAGATGAGTTGATCAATCCGGTTTGCGTGTTTTCTGGCCGTCTTGCCGACAGCAAAGTCGAGACATTGCCCTGCACAAGCAAGGTACAGTGCTTTGCCGCGCGTGTAAGAGCCGTGTAAATCAGCTCGGATGAAAGCGAATGACCCTTGGATTTGGGAACCATGACATAGGTGTGCTCGAACTCACTTCCTTGCGCCTTATGCACTGAAATGGCGTAGGCAAGTTCAAGGTTATTCTCGACACTTTCCGAACCTCCACTCGCTAGCTCGCGGCCGTAGCCTACCCCCAGATGGTCTTTGCGAGCAAATTTGACCTGGAAGCGTTTCAACCGAAAGCGACTCTTGGCCCCATCAAATCCGTGCTTTTGCACAAAACCGATTTCACCATTAAATACTTCAACACGCTCTGATTTTTTGCTGTTGTAATTATAAGCCCAGATTGCATTTGATCGCGGCCTGTTCCGATACTGAATGACTTTGTCAAACAGCGTAACCCCGTCGACTGCCCCAAACGTTGCCAGAACGCCACGCGCGATTCGCTTTTGCATGGCGTCATTGAGGGCCGCTACACCGTGAGCCTCCCCACGATGCGGCGTAAGAACCTGATATTTTTCTGGCTTCCAGTCGAACGCCTTCCTCCACAGTTCGTATGGCTTGTCCTGATTGATCGGTTCGGACGTATGTTCAGACATTTCAGCTTCAATCGTATTGATCAGCTGCGAAGACAGATCTTCTGGCGCATCCCAGTAAACAACGCGCAGATCCTCATCTACTTTGCCCCCCTTGTGGATCGCTGAGAGCAGCTCCTCCGCCTCGACCGATGTCGCTTCGCCGTCATCACGAGCCGCCCCACCAACGAATAGGTTGGCCAGTCCGAGAATCGCGGTGCCGTTCCCTTCGACTCTATTCTCCATCTGCCTCAGATTTTGACCCAGTCGTGCGATACTGCCGTCATTCTTGCGATCCATCCAGATGATGGTATCCGCAAACACGCGGCCTCGGCCAATTGGCGGCAGCTGATTGGGGTCGCCGACCAATATCAGACGCCGTACCTGCCGCCAGTCAATCGAGCGCACAAGACTCGCCATCAGTCCCAAATCAAGCATTGATGCTTCGTCTATGATGAGCGTTCCCGCGCCATCCTTCTTCCCGCCCCTGCGCCGTAAAGTCAGGTTGTCGTTGAGCCAGCCGCCCTTTGCTAGAAACGAATGGACTGTCGATGTATCGACCCTGTCAATACCGCGCTGATGAAGCTTTGCCCGGACGCGGTCTGAGGCCTTCCCGGTAGGAGCCATAACCGTAATGGGTGCGCCATCGCCTTCGGTCTGGCGAACGGCTCGAATGAGCGCGCAGATCACCGTTGTCTTGCCTGTACCCGCCGCGCCGGTGACAACAGCCAGAGGTTTGCGGAAAACAGATGCGCAGGCCGAGGCCTGCGCCGTGACGGCATCCTGATACTGATCACGGGCCTTGGCAAGCAGAGGACTCTTCTTGTCGACTATCTCGTCCTTCCAGTCCTGTTCGGAAAAGGGGCGCTGCAGCTGAATATCGGCTCGTCCTGCGAGTTTTGTCAGTGCGTCTTCGATTTCACGCTCGTCTTCATAAACATCGTGCAGGTACAGCCAGAGGCGGCCATTTTCTGTCCGGAGGACGAGCGCCTCTTCCATCGTGTCCTTATCAACTTCGAAATATCGAACTGTGAAATGGGCTGTCTTCCATTCCGGCAGCTTTTGTAGGCGGGTATTCACCTCAGCAAGAATCGCCTCCGCGGCACGGAAAGTCTGATTGGGCTCTCGCTTCAGCTGCTCGATGCAAAGAGACCGCAGACGTCGGGCGTCGTCGTATTCCATGTCGGCGAGTGCCTCGCCTCCAAGCTCTGGCGATGGCAGAACCCCGCGATCAATGGTTCCCCATGCTATAGTGTCGTCAGGGCTGTCTCCGACATAGCGTTCACTCAAAAGGTAAGGGTTGTCGAACGGCGCGCGGCAGTCTTCCGGCAGGTTATGGGTTTCCCGCAACCTTTCGTCCTCACTGACGATACGTTCGATCTGGTCAAGACTCAGGTCAAGCCGGGGCAGAATATCCCGGAGCAATGCCCTGGCATTGTCGGGCTTCAGTTTCCACTGCCGTGCAAGCTTTTGCAGCGGCTTCCCTAGTAGGCCGTACTGCGCGACTTCGGTCCCCTTATCGAGTGCTTCGAAAAACAGGCTGTGCGCCTCCCTCGATTTTCCGGACGCCATAAGCCTCCGTGCATAGTCTGTTGCCTGGTCGGCGGACAGAAAGCGCATGACGTTGAGAAGGCCGGGATATAAACCACGCTTGGTCCAGAGCTCTGCGATACAGCCAAGAACCCATTTTTCTCGCTCGGACCAGTTTTCGCTTTCGTCTCCAATCTCTCTGAGCTCGCGAATGGCCCCAAGGAACTGTTCAAGCAAACCAATCGCGTCATCGTCAGAAAGCAACCGTGCGCCGTACTTACAGGTACGCGGATTTTCGGGGTAGATGACAAACCGGTTCAGTGTTTCAGGATCTTCCCTGTAGCGGTGATAAGGAAGACGCAGGCCCTCGTCCGGGTACAAAGAGGACACATTGCGCGCCCAGATCATCCCCCCCGCAAAACGTTCGGCGATAGTCTCCGAAACGTTGTCGTAGGTGAGCCTGTCCGAGACGTTCTTGACGCGCGACGCGCCCACCAGGACATATTTGGGGCTTTCCTCTTCGGTGAACGGGTTGGAATAGTTCGCATAGTAAAAGATGAGGCTGCTGCCCCCATCGATACTTTTGAAGAACTCATCGGCGTTGGCGGAACGCTGATTGTTATCGAGTTTCTCGTTCTTATAGACATCATCGCTATACATTGCTTCATACGGCCAGACGCATGTCGTCGCGGCGGGTATGTCCCATTCGGTGCGGCTTGCGCCATCATAAAAAAAGTCAGGCGGGTTGGAGTATCCCCTGACCGCCTGCGCTCCGAAAGCATTGATACTGTAAACGCAGGGCGGTAGCTCAGAGCTCTTCAGTGCCGAGAGATGTTTTCCGGCATTTGCCTTTTCGGTTTCAAGCTGACGTTCGCGAGCTATCACGTCGCCGGGGTAGGACTGGCAGCCCACGCAGTAGCTGTTCAGTTCAGGCCGTTCGCACACACGCCCGTCCCATCCACCATCGTGCCAAGCAATTCGCGCCGTCAAATGAACTGTCATAATGCTCCTACCGCCTACGCAATCAGTTTCAAGTGTGTTTTAACATTTCATCGACCGAAGTCGCGCGAATATATTTCGCCGTAATTTCGACGTTTGCCAGTACGGCAAAATGGCGCTTCCCGCTATTGAACACAGAATTATCGCTTTGCTCCAATCCCGACCATCGTGGCGGAGTCTTTGCTGCGTCATCTGTCGACGGGCGTTTTCGGAGATTACTGCCATGTGGCATCCTGTCCGGTCAATCGGCGGCTATGAGTCGATTTACACGTTTGAATTTGCATTTTACGATGAAAGCCCGCTAAGCTAACCTATCGATAACCAACGTATAAGCAGGACCGGAACCCAAGAAAAAATCTGATTTGGGGGCATTATTGGGGGCTTTAGAGAGAGCCAGTTATTTTTTATCAAATTATAACAGTTACTTATTTCACAGAAGCGAGTCCCTTCAGCGCACCACCTTGAAATTCCAGCATCACTCCAATGTTTCCCCCCAAACCGGGGCTTGCTTCGTGAGGTGGGCTGCGCCTTGGCGCGTCGTGGTCATTCCGCTTTTGCCATGTCGCGTCTAACTGCGTCCCACAAGACAGCCGAATCGTAACGGAGCCTTAGTGAACCTCCGGCATAAGCAGCTTCCTGTGCTGTTGCTTGCCTGTGTTGGAGGGTTCCTTGAATGGCTGATCAGATCGCGACGTCCACGGCGGGCAACCAGTCACCGCCCAAGATGCTGCTGTTGGCGGATGGCCGCACGCTCTATCTCTGGTCGGACGATGGTCTTGGCGATACTTCCGCCAATATCCTTCAAGCGCGTATCTTCAACGCGGACGGCACACCTGCGACCGGGCAGATCAGCCTCACATCCTTGCCGGCCATTGACGGATCTGATGGGTTCGACTGGGACAACCTTGATCTTGATCTGCTCGATGATGGCCGTGTCGTCATCAGCTATGTCCGCAGCAATACAGCCCCCGGCGGGGAAGAGCCGGTCTTTGCGATCGTAACCCCCACGACCAGCGACCTGACCGTCACGACTCCTGCGACGGAAATACAGTCCTCTGATACCACCAGTTCCGAAAGCCCTCCGGTCACGACGGTGCTGGACAACGGCAATATCCTTTTTGTCTGGTCGAACAACGCGCTGTCCGACGACGATCCGACAATGACGCTTGAGGGGCGGATTTATAACCCCACGACCGGCACCTGGGTCACGAATGATTTTCAGGTTGGCAATGTGGCCGTCGATGGTTCGGACGGGGCGGACGTTCCTGCCTTAAGCGTCGTTCAGCTTCAGGGTGGCAATGTCGTCGTATCGTGGGCGCGCTCGAACGCCGAAACCGGATTCAACGAACCCGTTTACACGGTGCTGGACCAGAACGGGAATACCATCTTCGCCACCTCAGAGGTGGAGGGGACGGATAACGAAGCGCAGTGGTCCGAATGGGAGTCGCCCGCGCAGATCGTGGCGCTCTCTGACGGTCGCTGGATGGCGACTTGGGTCAATGACGGATACTCTGACGACTCGACGTCCATGACGCTGGAAGCGCGGATTTTCAACGCGGACGGCACGCCGGCAACGGGTGATATTCGTGTTGGAAACACCGCCGTCGATGGGACGGATTCCTTCGACAATGCACAGTTCAACATCACCGAAATCGGCGGTGGCAGGGTTGTCATCGGGTATGCTGAAACTTTCTCCACCGATGGCACTACTCTTCCTTTCTTCACAATCCTCGATACGGCTACCGGAACAACGGTTGTCTCGGATGTGCAGATCCCCCTTGCCACCGCCAACCCCTATCCCGGTCCGCCGATCATCGTGGCCCTGGGCGACGCGGGCC
>Ga0098074_1000963_pt1 | contig 16343 bp, 11 predicted proteins | sample 32_taG_FD_75064 | JGI IMG/M metagenome (GOLD analysis project Ga0098074, IMG submission 75064) | Marine viral communities from the Gulf of Mexico - 32_GoM_OMZ_CsCl metaG | ecosystem: Environmental > Aquatic > Marine > Oceanic | place: Atlantic Ocean: Gulf of Mexico | collected 2015-07-12
CCCACCCGCCGCCTCGGCGACCCCGACCGAGGAGGCCACCTCGGAGTCGACGCCGACCGTCACCGACGATCCAGCGCCCGACTACGTGCCCGTGCCGTCCGGCATCACCCTCGACGAGCCCGGTTCCCGTCTGGACCTCAAGGACGTCGCGGTCGCCGGCTGGACGCCGCGACAGGACCTCGTCGGCGTGGTCGAGGTGGCCGTGACCCGCCTCGAGGCCACCACCGTCAAGGCCGCGCTGGCCGGCTACGAGCTCGACGACCAGGCACGGTCGGCCACCCCGTACTACGTGCACACGTTGGTCACCAACGTCGGCGACACCGACCTCGGTGGTCGTCAGCTGCCCTTCTACGCGATCAGCAGCGACGGCAGCCTGGTGGCTCCCACGGGGATCGAGCAGGACTTCGCCGAGTGCCCGGGGTCGTTGCTGCCGGCGATCTTCGCCCCCGGCGACGAGGCCTCCTCGTGCCTCATCTTCCTGGTGCCCGGGGGAGGCTCCCTCGAGTCGGTGATGTTCCGGCCGCCGGAGGGAGTCGTACCGCTCACCTGGTCGGGCGAGGTCAAGGCCGTCAAGGCACCCGGCGCCACAGGCGGGAAGAAGGGCAGGAAGGGACGCCGCTCATGACGGCGCTGACCCTCGGCCCGGTCTCCGTCGAGACCCCCGTCGTCCTGGCCCCGATGGCCGGGATCACCAACGCGGCCTACCGGCGGCTGTGCGCCGAGCAGGGGGCCGGTCTCTACGTCTGCGAGATGATCACCTCGCGCGGCATCGTCGAGCGCGACGAGACGACGATGAAGATGCTGGTCTTCGACGAGCTCGAGACCATCCGCTCGGTCCAGCTCTACGGCACCGATCCGGTCTACGTGGGCAAGGCTGCCGAGATCCTGTGCACCGAGTTCGGCGTCGCCCACATCGACCTCAACTTCGGCTGCCCCGTGCCCAAGGTGACCCGCAAGGGCGGCGGCGGTGCGCTGCCCTGGAAGCGCAACCTGCTGGGCCAGATCCTCGAGCACGCCGTCGCGGCCGCGACCCCACACGGCGTCCCGGTCACGATGAAGACCCGCAAGGGGCTGGACGACGACCACCTCACCTACCTCGACGCCGGCCGGATCGCCGAGGAGTCGGGCTGCGCCGCCATCGCCCTGCACGGGCGCACCGTGGCGCAGGCCTACTCCGGACAGGCCGATTGGGACGCCATCGGCGCGCTGGTCGAGCACGTGGACATCCCGGTGCTCGGCAACGGCGACATCTGGGAGGCGGCCGACGCGCTGCGCATGGTCGAGCAGACCGGCGTCGCCGGCGTCGTCGTCGGCCGAGGCTGCCTGGGGCGTCCGTGGCTCTTCCGCGACCTGGCCGCGGCCTTCGCCGGCGAGACCGTCGCCACCCTGCCCACGCTGGGCGAGGTGGCCGCCATGATGCGACGGCACGCCGAGCTCTTGTGCGAGCACATGGGCGAGGAGCGCGGCTGCAAGGAGTTCCGCAAGCACGTCACCTGGTACCTCAAGGGGTTCGCCGCAGGTGGGCCGATGCGTCGCTCGCTCGGGCTGGTCGACACGCTCGCCTCCCTCGACGGGCTGCTGGCCGAGCTCGACCCCGCCGAGCCGTTCCCGGTCTCCGAGCTGGGTGCTCCTCGGGGTCGGCAGGGCTCGCCCCGTGACCGGGTGGTGCTGCCCGAGGGTTGGCTGGACGACACCGACGGCACCGATGTCGTGCTCCGCGAGGACGCCGGCGAGACGACCGGTGGGTGACCCGAAACACGCTTGACAAGCGACCGAAGATTCCGCGGTGCGCGCGCCGGTGTGCTTGACTCGGCCCTTCGTGCTCGCTGCTACGGCGGCGAGCACCGCCCTGTCAGCAACCGCAAAGGATTCAGCGCTGTGGCTCACCATCGCCACAAGCGGGACGCCAATGCCCGCCGCCAGCACCGAGGTCTCCTCGTCGCTGCGCCTCTCGCCGTCCTGGCGACGGCGTCAGCCGTGACCATCGGGGTCGCGGACGCCGGCCCGACTGCGGGCCCCTCGGCGGAGGCCGCCGCTGTCACCTCGGTCGATCTCGGTGCCGCCGCAGCACGTGAGCGCGCGGGTTCCGAGGACGACCGCGGTTTTGTCGTCTCGCGGGGCAACGTCGGTCGCGCGCAGGCTGCCGGTGCCACCGAGCCGAAGCTGTCCAAGGTCGATCGGCTGATGAACCCGAGGCAGAAGTGGCGGGCCATCGCCGAGGCGAAGGTCAAGCGGTGGACCACCGAGGACCTCAACCTCTGGACCGAGCCCGGCAAGAAGGCGCGCAAGACCGACGAGCTGGTGGCCGGTCAGATCGTGCTCCTCACCGGGCGCTCGATGTACGGCCGTGACGAGATCGTGTGGGGCCGCAAGCAGACCCGCTGGGTCACCGCCGGCTACCTGACCGACCAGAAGCCCTTCACCTTGGGCGGCGACTGCACGAACGGCACGTCGGTCCCCTCGGGCGTCAGCGAGAACATCAAGAAGGTGCACGCCGCGGTGTGCGCTGCCTTCCCCGACATCAGCGTGTACGGCACGTTCCGCGGCGATGGCGAGCACGCGCAGGGCCTGGCCGTCGACATCATGGTCTCCGGCTCCGAGGGCTATCGGGTGGCCGACTTCGTGCGCGAGTACTACGCCGAGCTCGGGGTCAGCTACGTCATCTACTCCCAGCACATCTGGTCGGTCGAGCGGGGCGGTGAGGGGTGGCGCGCGATGTCCGACCGCGGCTCAGCCACCGCCAACCACTACGACCACGTGCACGTCACGACGTACTGACCATGTGACCGCGGGTCGGCGCTGCCGTCTACAGTCAGCGCCGATGGACGCCTCCGACCTGTACGTCGAGCGCGACCGCGAGCGGTGGGTCGCCGAGCCGCCCAAGCGTGTCGTGGCCCCCGAGCGCACGCCCTTCGAGCGCGACCGGGCACGTGTCGTCCACGCCGCAGCGTCACGTCGGCTCGCCGCGAAGACCCAGGTGGTCGGGCCGCAGTCCGACGACTTCGTGCGCAACCGGTTGACCCACAGCCTGGAGGTCGCCCAGGTGGCCCGTGATCTCTCGCGGGCCTTGGGCAGTCAGCCCGACATCGCCGAGACAGCGGCGCTCGCGCACGACCTCGGGCACCCTCCGTTCGGTCACAACGGCGAGCGTGCGCTGGCCGACCTGAGCGCCGCCTGCGGCGGCTTCGAGGGCAACGCGCAGACGTTGAGGCTGCTCACCCGCCTGGAGGCCAAGACCTTCGACGGTGATCGTTCGGTCGGGCTCAATCTCACGCGGGCGACGCTCGACGCCTGCACCAAGTACCCCTGGGCGCACGGTGTCGGGCCCGAGCCGCTCAAGTTCGGCGTCTACGCCGACGACCTGCCGGTGTTCGACTGGATGCGTGAGCCCGACGCCGGCCATCGGCAGTGCCTCGAGGCGCAGATCATGGATCTCGCCGACGACGTCGCCTACTCGGTCCACGACGTCGAGGACGGCGTCGTGGCGGGCCGGCTCGAGCTGACCAGGCTCGAGCCCGACGCCGTCTGGCAGACCGTCAGGGCGTGGTACCTGCCAGGCGTGGCCGACGACGACCTCGAGGTGGCCCTCGCGGGGCTGCGGTCCGTCGCCAGCTGGCCCCGCTCGGCCTACGACGGGTCGCGGCGCAGCCTGGCTGCCTTGAAGAACCTCACCAGCGACCTCATCGGGCGGTTCTGCGGGTCCGTGCAGCACGCGACCTTCGCGGCCGGGGCAGGCCCCTTCGTCCGGTTCCGTGCCGACCTGGTCGTACCGCAGGAGACGCGGCTCGAGATCGCGGTCCTGAAGGGCATCGCCGCCCACTACGTCATGCAGGCCGCCGACCGGGTCGCCTCGATGGAGCGGCAGCGCGAGCTGATCACCGAGCTCGTCGCCGCCCTGCTCGACCGCGGGCCCTCGGCGCTGGACCCGGTCTTCGTCGCCGACTGGCACGCGGCCCGCGGCGACGGCGAGCGGCTGCGGGTCGTCGTCGACCAGGTGGCGTCGCTGACCGACGCGAGCGCGGTGGCCAGGCACGCGCGCCTGTGCAGGGCCTGACCGCGCGTCGGCGGCTCGCCGTACACTCGCGCTCGTGGCAGGCCGGATCCGCGAAGACGACATCGCTGCGGTCCGTGAGAAGGTCCGCATCGACGAGGTGATCGGCGAGTACGTCACCTTGCGCAACGCAGGCGGGGGCTCCCTGAAGGGCCTGTGTCCCTTCCACGACGAGAAGTCACCGTCCTTCAACGTCAACCCGAGCCGGGGCTTCTTCCACTGCTTCGGGTGCCAGGAGGGGGGTGACGTCCTCACCTTCTTGATGAAGATCGACGGACTCGCCTTCTCCGAGGCCGTCGAGAGGCTGGCCGACAAGGTCGGCGTCCAGCTGCGGCGCGAGGAGGGCGACGTTCGCGACGATCGTCCGAAGGGTCCGCCCCGCCAGCGCCTGGTCGAGGCGAACCGACAGGCTCAGGAGTACTACGCCGAGCAGCTCACCGGGCCGGGCGCGGTGGCCGGGCGCCAGTTCCTGCACGAGCGGGGCTTCGACCAGGGCGCCGCCGAGACCTTCGGCATGGGGTTCGCCCCACGCGAGGGCGAGGAGCTCTTCAAGCACCTGCGCGGCCGGGGGTTCAGCCAGGACGAGCTCGTCGCCGCCGGGCTCGTGGCCGTCGGTCGATCGGCGTACGACCGGTTCCGCGGCCGACTGCTCTGGCCGATCCGCGACCCCAGCGGGGCGACCATCGGGTTCGGTGCCCGTCGTATCTACGACGACGACAAGATCGACGCCAAGTACCTCAACACCCCCGAGACGACCCTCTACAAGAAGAGCCAGGTGCTCTACGGGATCGACCTGGCTCGACAGGCGATCGGCAAGTCCTCGCAGGCAGTCGTGGTCGAGGGCTACACCGACGTCATGGCCTGCCACCTCGCCGGCGTCCAGACCGCGGTCGCCAGCTGCGGCACCGCCTTCGGCGAGGACCACACGCGCGTGCTACGCCGATTCCTGCACGACCACGAGGAGTTCCGCGGCGAGGTGATCTTCACCTTCGACGGCGACGCCGCGGGTCAGAACGCCGCCCTCAAGGCGTTCGCCGGCGATCAACGGTTCGTGTCGCAGACCTACGTGGCAGTCCAGCCCGACGGCATCGATCCCTGCGACCTCCGCATCCGTGACGGCGATGCCGCGGTGCGTGAGCTGATCGCGAGCCGGGTGCCGCTGTACCGGTTCGTGCTCGGCAACGTCGTGAGCCAGTTCGACCTCGAACGCGCCGACGGACGCATCGATGCGCTCCGCGAGGGCGCCCGGCTCGTCTCCAGCGTGCGCGACCGCTCGAAGGTCGACGCGTTCGCGCGCGAGCTGGCCGGCATGATCGGCGTCGACGTGGAGGAGGCGCGCGCCGAGGTCCGGCGGGCCGCGAACCGGAAGCCGTCGGCCGAGCCGGCCCGCACCGACGAGGCACCCCCGGCTGCCGCGCCGCGCAGCGCCGTCCCCGACCTGCGCGACTCACGCTTCTCGATCGAGCGGGAGACCCTCAAGCTGGTGCTGCAACACCCGATCGCCATCGGCCGCACGACCACCGACATCGGCGCCAACGACTTCGCCCACCCGACCTACCGCGGAGTGTGGGAGCTCGTCGCGGCGGCCGGCGGCCCGGTGGCCGGTGCCGACGACCCCACGTGGGCCACCCGGTTGCGCGATGCGGCCACCGACCCGGCCGTCTCGTCGGCGATCAGTGCCCTGGCGGTCGAACCGCTGCTGACGGCCAAGGCCCCCGACGCCGGCTACGTCGCTCACCATCTGGTCCGCCTCCTCGAGCTCACGGCCCTGCGCCGGATCGCGGAGCTCAAGTCGCGCCTGCAGCGCACCAACCCGGTCGAGCAGGCAACCGACTACAACAAGATGTTCGGCGAGCTCGCCGCCCTCGAGCAGCACCGCCGCACGCTGCGCGACCGGATCGCCGGCGACGCATGAGGCGACTCGGCCGATCCAGCCGACCCGACGTCCAGGTCGGCCCTGGCGAGAGATTGCTCGCCTGGGCCTCGGACTCCGAGGGCGGCACCGTCGGCGCGACCCGTGACGCCCTGTACGTCTCCGGTGCCCGCATCCCCTGGGAGCAGGTCGAGGCGGCCGACTGGGACCTCGAGTCCTCCACCCTCCGGGTGAGCGAGGTCGGGTCCTGGGGATCGCCGCGTCCCGAGCACTTGCTGGTGCTCGAGGCGCCCGCGACGCTCCTCCAGCTGGTGCGCGAGCGGGTCACCGCGAGCGTCGTCCTGCAGCGCCACGTGCCCGTGGCAGGGCGTCGAGGCGTCCGGGTGATCGCGCGACGCGCGCCCTCCGGATCCGGTGACCTGTCGTGGTTCTACGAGTACGACGAGGACGTCGATCCCGGTGACCCCGCCGTGCGACTGGCGGCTGCCTCCGCGCTGGCAGCGGCCCGCGGCGAGTTGGGTGAGGTCTGAATTTCAACCGAGCAGGACCCCTTGCTAACGTGTACCCGCACGATCCCCTGTAGCTCAACTGGCAGAGCATTCGGCTGTTAACCGGAGGGTTATTGGTTCGAGTCCAATCGGGGGAGCAGAGCACGGCCCGACCACGCGAGTCCGCGTGGTCGGGCCGCTTTGTTTGCCGGTGCGGTGTTATTTTGGGGCGACCCGGGGCCCCCCGGACCTTCCCGCTCGCTCGACATCAGGACGTCCATGTCTGACGAGGTCCCCGAGGACCGGCCGCCCGGCGCACGCCGCGCGGCCAGGTCGACGCGTCGCCCGGGACGAGCAGCCCGGGTGCCCCGGGCCGAACGAGTGGCTGGTGGACGTCGCGCGATGCGCACCCGCCGCGAGCGCCGTCGAGCCCACTCGCTCCCCGGCACCCTCGGCATGATCGTGCTCGGCGCTCTCGTGCCCGGGTCGGGCTACCTGTACGCCGGGCGCCGGTTCCTCGGCGCGCTGGTGCTGGCGGTCTGGATAGGTGGGCTCGGGGTGCTGGCCTGGTACTTCGGGCACGACCTCAAGGACTCCGTCCTCGACCTGGCCTTCGACCCGGGCATGCTCAAGATCGTGGCAGCCGCTCTGGGCGTGTTGCTGCTGGCCTGGGCGTTCGTGGTCCTCACGTCATACCGGTTGGTGCGTCCGCGGGTCCGCCCGCGGTGGCACACGGTGGTCGGTTACCTCGGGGTGGCGGTCATGGTGGTGGTCGGGGCGGCGCCGGTCGTGACTGCCGCGCGCTACGTGCTGGTCACCGCCGACACCGTCGAGACGATCTTCGCCGAGGAGGTCGTGAGCCCGACGATCCCCGAGGAGGCCACCGAGGAGGATCCGTGGGCCGGCCAGGAGCGGGTCAACGTGCTGCTTCTCGGCGGCGACGGCGGCGAGGGTCGTACGGGCGTGCGCACCGACAGCGTCATCCTGGTCAGCATCGACACGAAGTCGGGCAAGACCGTGATGTTCAGCCTCCCGCGCAACATGATGTACGCGCAGTTCCCCGAGGACAGCCCGCTGCACGACATCTACCCCGACGGCTACCAGACCGGTCTGGGTGATGCCGGCTTCGACATGTTGAACGCGATCTACGGCCAGGTACCCGTCCTGCACCCCGGCGCTCTGGGCGACAGCGACAACGAGGGCGCCGACGCCGTCAAGCAGGCGGTCGCCGGCAGCCTGGGCGTTCCGGTCGACTACTACCTGCTCGTCAACCTCGAGGGCTTCAAGACCGTGGTCGACGCCATGGGCGGCATCACCGTGAACATCAACGAGCCGGTCGCCATCAACGGCAACACCGACGCCGGCATCCCGCCCACGGGCTACCTCCAGCCCGGGCCCGACCAGCACCTCGACGGGTTCCACGCGCTCTGGTACGCCCGGGGCCGCTACGGGTCGGACGACTACGCCCGCATGGACCGTCAGCGCTGCGCCATCGACGCGCTGATCGAGGCCGCCGACCCGGTGACCCTGCTCAAGCGCTACGTGCAGATCGCCAAGGCCGGCAAGGAGGTCGTCTACACCGACATCCCGCGCAAGCTCGGCTCGGCCTTCGTCCAGCTGCTGCTGGAGGTGAAGAACGCCAAGGTGCGGTCCGTCGTGTTCCGCTCGTCGGCCGACTTCTATTCCGGCGACCCCGACTACGACTACGTGCGCGCGGTGGTCCAGAAGGCGCTGTACCCGCCGAAGAAGAACGGCAAGCGGGAGCACGAGGAGAAGGCGGAGAACCCGATCGACGTCTGCGCCTACCAGCCCGACGACGAGAGCCTCGAAGCCTCGCCCTGAGGTGGCCACTAGGGTGTTCCCGCCAGCAGGGGGCGGTAGCTCAGTCGGTTAGAGCAGAGGACTCATAATCCTTGGGTCGTGGGTTCGAGCCCCACCCGCCCTACAGCGTCGGATCTCGTGCCACCTACGAGCTAGAGGTCCAGGTCCGTGCGCGGCCGTTGCCAGCGCGGGTCGAGGCGGACCAGGCCGAGGCCCAGCAGCAGCGCCAGCCCGAGGCCGACGATCGTGAGGTACGGCGAGACCAGCGCCCAGGTCAGGAAGACGCCGTGGAAGCCGGTCAGCGCGCGGTCGTCGTCCACGACCCGGGCGGCCACGGTGCCACCGTCGGCCGGCACGTCCGGGCCGCCGTACTGGTCGCTGACCTTGCCCTCGACGACGCGGCCCGAGCCGGTCACCCACGTGGCGTCGCAGGTGGTCGGATTGCCGGGCGGAGGACCCTCGCGGCAGGTGGCGCCGGGTTCGACGCGCACGGTCACGCGGACGTCGTCCGACCAGCCCTGGGCGTCCCCGTGCATGAAGAACCAGACGGGAGCTCCGGCGAGCACCAGGGCGGCTGCAGGCAGCAGGAGCGTGACCAGGACCCGGACCAGGCGCGGACGGGTCGACGGCCGCAGATAGATCGGCTCGTGGGGGAGCCCGTCGTCGGTCATGGCCGCAGGTGGGTCGCCTGGTAGTCGAGCAGGAGCTGACGGCCCTCCGTCATCGCCTCGCGCAGCTCGGGCAGCAGGGCGTCGACACCGTTCGTGAGCCCGGAGTCGGTGGCGAGCTCGATCGCCCGGGCGGCCTCGCCGGCGCGCGTGAGCCCGAGGTTGAGCGCACTCCCGGCGATCTTGTGCGCGACGGCCTTGATGCCCGGAGCGTCCGCGTCGGCCAGGTGCTGGGCGATGCCGGCCACGGCGGCCTCGGAGTTCACCTGGAAGTTGCCGATGGCCCGGTCGAGGTACGACGTGTCGCCGGGGTCGATCTCACGCAGCATCGAGAGGCGGTCGAGGTCGAGGCTCGGGACCGGAGCCGCCGACGGCGCCGCCTCAGGGGCGACTGGCTCGGTCTGCGGCTGCGACACCGGCGTGCGCAGCCCGTCGGCATCGGTCCAGCGGGCCAGCACCGCCGCGAGTGACGCCGGTTCGACGGGCTTGGTGAGGAAGTCGTCCATGCCGGCGTCCAGGCAGCGCTCCCGCTCGCCCTCCACTGCCGCCGCCGTCATCGCGATCACCGGGATCCGGTCGGTCCCCGTCTCCCGCTCGCGCAGGGTGCGGGTCGTCTCGTAGCCGTCCATCACGGGCATCTGCACGTCCATGAGCACGGCGTCGAACGTGCTCCGCGACAGGTGCTCGAGAGCCTCGACGCCGTGCGGTGCCACCTGGACGACGTGACCCATCGCCTCGAGGATGCCCGTGGCGACGAGCTGGTTCACCGGGTTGTCCTCGACGACCAGGATGTGCAGCTGCGTCGTCGCCCGGACCAGGGCCGGCGCGTGCATCAGGGGCGGTGCCGACACCCCGGCCAGCTGGTCGAGCAGCACCACCCGCAGCTGTTCGGCCGACACCGGACGCGGCAGGAAGCTGGTCAGCGACTGGGGCGAGGGTGTCGGCAGGTGAGCGCCGGCCGGGGTCAGCGCCACCACCCGTAGCCCGGCGAGCGACCTGTCGTCGGCGATGCGCCGCACCAGCTCCAGGACGCCGGGGTCCTGCTCGTCGACGTTGATCAGCACGCCCTCGAACGGCTCGCCCGACTCGCTGCCCTCGCGCAGCACCGGCACCACCAGGGCCGGGTCAGTGACGAGGCTGACGCGGATCCGCCACCAGTCGAGCTGGTCGACCAGCGCAGGGCCGCGCGTCGCATGGGCGTCCACGACCAGCATCCGGCGACGCGACAGTCGCGCCCGCGCATGGTCGTCCAAGGCGTTCGTGCGTGACGAGGCCATGGTCAGGGGGGCGGTGAACGCGAAGATGCTGCCGCCGCCGGGATTGGGTGCGTACGAGATCTCGCCACCCAACGCTGCGACGACCTCCTTGGCGATCGCCAGCCCCAGTCCGGTGCCACCGAACCGACGAGTCGTCGACGCATCAGCCTGGGTGAACGGGTCGAAGAGCCGGTCGACCTGGTCGGCCTGGATGCCGATTCCGGTGTCGTGCACCTCGAAGCGGAGCATCACTCGATCAGCGACCCGCGACTCCACGCTCACCCTCAGGAGCACGTCGCCACCCGGCGTGAACTTCACCGCGTTCGAGAGCAGGTTCAACAGCACCTGCGAGAGTCGGGTCGGGTCGCCGGTTCCCGAGGTCGGCACCTCGGGCAGGCAGGAGATGATGAGCTCGACACCGCCCTCCCGGGCGGTGCTCCCGACGACGTGGGTCACCTGGTCGAGCAGCGGGCGGACCTCGAGCTCGACGTCCTCGATCTCGAGCTGTCCGCCCTCGATCTTGGAGAAGTCGAGGACGTCGTTGATCACGTCGAGCAACGAGCGTGAGGCGACCCGCACACCGGAAGCCAGCCGTTGTTGCTCGGGGTCGAGGGCCGTACGCAGCATCAGGTCGTTCAGCCCGATGATGCCGTTGAGCGGGGTGCGGATCTCGTGGCTCATCGTGGCCAGGAACTCCGACTTCTGCTTCGAGGCGTCCATGGCGGCGTCCCGGGCGTCGGCGAGCACGCGCTGGGCGTCCTCGCGCTCGGCCACCCGGCCCAGCTGCACGGCCACGGCCTCGACCATGTTCTCGATCATCTCGTGACGCACGAGCGGGGGAGCCGAGGTGATCGTGGCGACGCCGAACGTCCGCTCACGCAGCCGGATCGGGAAGCCGATGGTGAGCCGGTCCTCGCTCCAGACCGCGTGGCCGACGTGCCGGGCCCGTTCGGCGAGGTCGATCTCCTCCGGGGAGGCGTCACCTTCCATGCTGAGCAGTCGACCCTGCTCGTCGACGACGAACGCACAGACCCGTTCCCAATCGTCGTGGGCCAGCAGCGCCGGACGTGCCAGACCGAGGACGTCCTTGATCGTGTGGGCCTCGTTGGCAGCCACGGACACGGTGCGCATGAAGGCGCTCTGGTTGATCTCGTCGCGGAGCGCGTCCTGCACCCGCTTCTCCTCGGCCACGTCCTGGTGGGTCCCGGCGACCCGGACCACCGCGCCCGACGAGTCGCGGGTGACGATGCCGCGCACCCGCGTCCACCGCCAGCCACCGCCGAGGGCGAGCCGGGCATCGAGCTCGAAGTGCTCGTGCGCGCCGAGGATGTCCTGCACCTCGGCGAGCACGCGGTTGCGGTCGTCGGGGTGGACGGCGACCAGCTGCTCACCGAAGGTGGTGGGGCTCATGGCGAACGACTGCTCGGCGGCGCCGTCCGGCAACGAGGTGTCGGAGAAGGTGACCTTCCCGACCACGGTGTCCCAGTCCCAACTGCCGAGGCGGGCGATCCGTTGCGCCTCCCGGAGCTTCGACTGGCTGTGGGCCAGGGCCTCCAGCTGGTTGCGCCGCTCGGTGTAGTCGGTGAAGCGGTGCAGCATGGCCGTGACGGTTCCGGTCGCGTCCCGCAGCAGGCTCTCGCGGACCATCATCCACACGCGGCTCCGGTCGCGGCGCTGGAAGAGCACCTCGACCTCGCCCTCGTTGTGGTGTCCGGCGCGCACCTGGCGCAGGTGCTCGGCGAACTGCACCTGCCCGACCTCGTCGAGGGTGTCGAAGACGGTCAGGCGCCCCACCTCGCGGTGCGGGACGCCGTACAGCTCGGCCATCGCCGGGTTGGCGTAGACGGTGCGTCCCTCGAGGTCGAGCACCCAGATGCCGTCCGGCGAGGTCTCGACGATGTCGCGGTAGATCCGGTCGAGGTCCATCAGCCCGCCTCTCCCGCGATGAGGAACCGATCGCCCTGCTGCACCAGCTGCAGCGACACCTGGTCGGTCCGGTCACGACCGCGGTAGGTGTAGCGGTAGGTGTAGTCGACGACCAGCGTGTCGGGGTCGGCGTCGAAGCTCAGCAGCTCTGGATCCGAGACGCTTCCCCAGAAGCTCTGGTAGCGCTGGCTCTGCTTCTGGTAGGCGCGGGTGAGCTGCTGGAACCCCTGCCCCGGCGAGCTGCTGGCCGTCTGCAGGTAGTCCGACACGAAGGTGCGCAGCTCGTTCACCGTCACGCCGGCAGGTGTCTCCTCCGGGCCTTCGGTGTCCACACCCGTCGGGTCTGTCGAGGACGAGGGGGCATCAGGTCCGGCACCGTCCAGGGCGCGCTGGGGGTCGTCGATCGAGAGGAGCACCACGATGGCCACCACCAGCGCGAGCACCATGAGCCCGATGGCGATCGGCAGACCGCGTCCGCGTCGGGTCGCCGCAACGGGCACCGGTGCCGCCGGTGGGGCAGGTGGTGGCAGGAGCGAACGCGTCTCGTGTGCGACCTCGGTCTGGGGCACCGCCGTCGTGTCCAGCGCGCGGTCGTCCAGCTCCTCGGTGTCGATCAGGGCTTCCAGGAAGGCGGCGACGTCGGACATGGCCCACCGGCGGCCGGGGTCGTGGTTCATGCAGGCCAGCAGCACCGGGGACACCGATCCTGCGCCGTCCAGTCGCGGCGGCGGCTCGTTCACGATGCGGTACAGCGCGCCCAGCACGTTGTCGCCGACGTCGTAGGGCGGGTGCCCAGCGATCGCGTGGAACAGCGTCGCGCCGAGCGACCAGACGTCGCTGGCCGGGGTGGCCGTCGAGCCCGACGCCACCTCCGGCGCCAGGTAGGCCGGCGACCCCGTGACCAGACCCGTCTGCGTCAGTGCGGCATCGGCCAGTGCCCGTGCGATGCCGAAGTCGGTGAGCCGCACCTGGCCGTCGTCGCGGACCAGGATGTTCGACGGCTTCACGTCGCGGTGCACGATCCCGCTGGCGTGCGCCGCGGCCAGTGCGGACGCCGCTTGCGCCAGCAAGGGAACCACCTCGTCGGGCGGCAGCGCGCCGTGCTCGCGGATCAGCTCGGCGAGCGTGAACCCCTCGACGTACTCCATGACCAGCCACTGCTGGTCGTCCTCGTGCACGAGGTCGTAGACCCCCACGATGTTCGGGTGGTTGAGGCTGGCCGCGATGCGGGCCTCGCGCTCGGCGCGCATCAGGTCGGGGCTGGAGTCCCCTCCGAGCAGCGTGCCGACGCGCTTGATCGCGACCGGGCGGTCGAGGACGTCGTCCCGCCCGCGCCACACGGCACCCATGCCGCCGCGACCGATCTCCCGGTCGAGCGAGTACCTGCCACCGATCACAGCCAACCCTCCAGACGTGCAAAACCTAGCGCCGCAGCACAGGTCGCCGTGCCAATCTCGGGGATCCACGACCGATGCGGCAGGCTAGGTCATCGCAGGCAGGACCAGCATCCGGCTGACTGCTGCTCGGAAAGGTTCAGCGTGAGCGTCGATCAGACCCTTCTCGACGATCTCGAGTGGCGCGGCCTCGTCGCCCACTCGACGGACATCGACGCGCTCCGTGCGGCGCTCGGTGCCGGGAGCGTCCGCTTCTACGTCGGTTTCGACCCCACGGCACCGAGCCTCCACATGGGAAACCTGGTGCAGCTGGTCACCGCGCGCCGCCTCCAAGACGCCGGGCACACGCCGTACCTGCTGGTCGGCGGCGCCACCGGCATGATCGGTGATCCGCGTGACTCGGGGGAGCGCACGCTCAACACGGCCGAGACGGTGCAGGAGTGGACCGATCGCGTCCGGGCGCAGATCGAGCCGTTCCTCTCCTTCGAGGGCGACAACGCCGCCACGATGGTCAACAACCACGACTGGACGTCCGGTCTGTCGACCATCGACTTCCTGCGCGACGTGGGCAAGCACTTCCCGGTCAACCGCATGCTGGCCCGCGAGACCGTCAAGCGCCGGCTCGAGTCGGGCATCAGCTACACGGAGTTCAGCTACGTGCTGCTCCAGTCGATGGACTTCCTGACGCTCTACCGCGACCACGGCGTCAGCCTGCAGTTCGGTGGTTCCGACCAGTGGGGCAACCTCACGGGAGGTGTCGAGCTGATCCGCCGCGCCGAGGGCGGCACGGCGCACGCGTTCGCCACACCTCTGGTCACCAAGGCCGACGGCACCAAGTACGGCAAGACCGAGGGCGGTGCGCTCTGGCTCGATCCCGACATGCTGTCGCCGTACGGCTTTCACCAGTTCTGGCTGAACGTCGAGGACGCCAAGGTGGGCGAGCTGCTCCGCATCTTCACGTTCCTGGGCCGCGAGGAGATCTCGGCGCTGGAGGCACGACACGCGGAGAAGCCATTCCTGCGTGAGGCGCAGAAGACCCTGGCCGACGCCGTCACCACGTTCGTGCACGGCCTCGAGGAGACCGAGGCGGCGAAGGCGGCCGCGGTCGCGCTCTTCGGGGGTGGGGATCTGTCGACCCTCAGCTCCGCGACCTTGGCCGCAGCGCTCCGTGAGGCCGGGAGCGCCCGGATCGACGGATCGGTCGACTTCCCCACGCTGGTCGACCTCTTCGTCGAGACCGGACTGGCCAAGAGCAAGGGGGAGGCTCGACGCACCATGGGGGAGGGCGGTGCCTACCTCAACAACGAGCGGATCACCGACCCCGACGCCGTGCCCGTCGCCGCCGACCTGATCGCCGGGTCCTGGCTCGTGCTGCGTCGCGGCAAGAAGCAGTTCGCCGGCGTCGAGGTGGCGCGCTGAACGATGGCTGAGAGCGCGCTGGGTGATCGGTGGCAGGAGGAGCTGGTCGCGCGCGTGGCCGACACGCTCCCACCGCACGTGCTGCGCTACTTCCACGCGGGAGCGCGTGAGGGCATCACCGCGGCCGAGGCGTCCGCTGCGTGGCGGGACGTCAGGTTCTGGCCGCACGTCCTCCGCGACGTGCGACAGCCGTCGGTGACCAGCTCGTTGCTCGGCACACCGGTGTCAGCTCCGATCGGTATCGCCCCCACGTCGTTGCAGCGGCTCGGGCATCCCGAGGGCGAGCTGGCGATGGCGCGAGCCGCGGCTCGGACGGACACGTTGCTCGTGGTCTCGAGCAACGCCGGCACGACCTTCGAGGAGATCGCCGACACGGGCGCTGCCTGGTGGTTGCAGGCCTACGTGACCGCCGACCGGGACCTCATCGCACCGACCTTCGAGCGCGCTGCTCGGGCGGGCGCACGCGCGATCGTGCTCACCGTCGACACCCCGATGCCCGGACCGAAGTACGACCTGGACGACGAGGCCTTCGGGGACCTGTCCCACGCCTACGGCGTCAACCATCCAGACGTGGTGCGCGGTGCAGTCCCCGGGTCCGAGCACGCGGCCGACCTCGGACCCGGCGACATCACCTGGCTCCAGGACCTGACCGGTCTGCCGGTCGTGGTCAAGGGAGTGCTTCGTGCCGACGACGCCCAGGCCTGCGTGGCAGCTGGCGCGGCTGCCGTGTGGGTCTCCAACCATGGGGGGCGTCAGCTCGACCGCAGCGTGTCCACGGCACGAGCGCTGCCGCCGGTGAGCGAGGCGGTCGCCGGCGCCGCCGAGGTCTACGTCGACGGGGGCGTGACCAGCGGCCTCGACATGCTCGCAGCGCTCGCGTCGGGGGCCCGGGCGGTGTTCCTCGGGCGCCTTCCTCTGTTCGCCCTGTGCGATCGAGGCACGGAGGGTGTCGTCGATGCGCTGCTCGCGCTACGCGCCGAGCTGGTGTCTGCGCTGGCCCTGAGCGGCTGTTCGCAGCTCTCCGACGCGCCCGGAATCATCGCCCCACCCGTCACAAACCGCCTCTGACCTGCGTAAACACGAATGTGGTCCGCGCCACACAGATCCGATTTGGCGTTCGCCGCGTTGTCCCCTAATGTTCTCCGAGTCGCCAGGGAGCGGCGGGGAGCAAGGCGGTCACGCCGGGCTCTCGGCCCCGAGGCGGCCGCCTCCAACTCACACCGAGCAGGTGCTCGAGTTCGTGTCATCGACACGGCATCGAAATCCTGGCTCGAACGTGTGCCGCGGAGAACCAGCCTGAACAGCATCGGCGACGGTGCTGGTCTGTGCGTGTGATGTTTGAGAACTCAACAGTGTGTCATAGTCGACGGATTAGTTTGTATGCCCCGGATTTTTTTGTTTGGGGTTTGTTTTTCGGCAATTGATGATTCTGGCGAATGCTAGTTTC
>Ga0098074_1000965_pt1 | contig 16317 bp, 12 predicted proteins | sample 32_taG_FD_75064 | JGI IMG/M metagenome (GOLD analysis project Ga0098074, IMG submission 75064) | Marine viral communities from the Gulf of Mexico - 32_GoM_OMZ_CsCl metaG | ecosystem: Environmental > Aquatic > Marine > Oceanic | place: Atlantic Ocean: Gulf of Mexico | collected 2015-07-12
TAGAAAACCTAACTGTTTTGGTAGATGGTAATAGTGCTGAGATTGAATCTATTAATCAAAGGGTTATTAAGACTGAGGATGTTTTGCTTTCTTCCGCTGCTAATGTCAATAGGCTAAACGGAGAATATTGGAGGGCATTGGAAAAGCCAACCACACAACAAGAAGCCAACGAGATCTTCTACGACGCTATTATAGAACTACAAGAGCAAGTAGCAAAACTAAATCTTCAGGTACACGCATACAACCAACTACCTGATCCCGAACTATACAACCACGGAGATATTGTGTTTGTAGAGTCATCACTCATAGAAGGGGAAGACGGATAATGCCACAGTTTTTACAGCACTTCACACAGAATCTAGGTACGCCAGGATTCACCTACATTCCTGAAGGTTTGGATTGGGTACGCTTTTGGGACAATGAGGTATATTGGAGCCGCATTCACCAAGGCCCCGATACTTATTGGTGGGATCATATGGATAACCTAGTCAATATGTATCACAATCTTGGAATTAAGATTATCTATTGCTTTGGCGGTACTCCCAATTGGCTTTCTACACTAAAAGACGTTCCCAATGACCACCACCCTTGGATGGGTAATGGCTCACACGGTATGCCAACCAACCTTGATGAATGGAATAAGTTTTGCTATGCTATTGCTGACCGATACAAAGGAAAGATCCAAGCATACGAGATGTGGAACGAACCACAGTTGTTAGGATATATGAGTCCGTGGGATCAAACCACACGAGACACAATGGCTAAGATGTGTAAGCGTGGTGCTCGCACCATTAACAGCGTTGACCCTTCTGCTGTAGTTCTTGGTCCAAACATCTTTGTTGGTAACGATGGACGAAAGAATCGTGCTACTAAGATTGCTGAGGCAATGGCAGATACACAAGGGGCATTCGGTCCTTGGGAGCATATTGAGGCGATGGCTTGTCACATCTACCCCGATACAGGGCAGGGAGCAAGTGAGTGGCGTAGGCAACTTGATGAGAACATCAGCATCGTAAAGGGTCTTGGTGGTCCAAGCAAAATGTGGATCACAGAAACAAACTACAATCTTCTTGGACCCGTTTTGCCTGAAAACTCAACTACCGAAAAACTCATACAAGACACATATGATGCAGCAGGTGGTAAGTTTGTTATTTGGTATGCTTACAACCGCCACGCTGACCTTGGTGGTCTTGATATGCGTGATGGTAGGGTAGCACATAACAAGATGGTTGAGATCTGTACAGGTCAGGAATACCCACCAAACGTACAAATGTCTTACACCTCAACTGATACAGGTTGGAGTGGGTATGAGCCATCTGATAGTATTACAGTTACTTATACTCTAAAGAATGAAAGTAGCCAAGCAATCTCTGTTAGCCATAGCGAAGCAGGGCTAAGTCCAAGTGGAAACACCCTAATAAACGCAGGGGCTACACAGAACTACTCAAAGACTTACACAAGTAACCCACCAAGCAATAGGGCTACTGTTACATTTACAGGAACAATCAATCACAGTACAGGCTTGCTACAAAGTACGCTAGACGCAGGAAGGAACTTACCCGACAAACCATTACCTCCCGCAGAAAAGCCTATTAGTATTGCTGTAGCAGATATCTCTGAGGATTGGACAGGTCACGAGGAATCAGATACGCTTACCGTAAAGTTTAGGGTAACCAACACATCTGAAGAAGATACACTTGTTTTATCATCCATCACAACCCCTAACATTGGGCTGAGCAGCGGTACGATTGCTCCCAATGAAGTATTTGTTATGGAAGCAGAGATAAATAACTACCAAGGAAATATTGATGTAGTTATCAAGGGAACATCAACTAGCAATTCCAGCAGGGGAGTGGAATGGTCAGGCCAAGTATCAGTAGCAGCAAAACCCACTCCACCTCCACCAAATATACAGGAGGGAGCAGACGGAGTTTGGGTATTAAATAACGGCACTTGGGAGCATATCGCAGACCTTACCTCAGAATCCGTCACACCATAATGAAGAATATAGATCTTAAAGTTTTAGCATTAGGGACAGTTAGCATTGTTCTTATCCTTTTGACTATTGGTGCTATTATTCGTGCGGTTCGCACAGGTGAAGGTCTTGATAGTGGTACTGCATCAGCAGCATTCGCACTATTGGGGGCTATGGTCGCAGGGTCTATCGGATCAGCAGCGGCAGCAAATAATGCCATCAAGGAAAAGAAGGAAAAGGATTACGCAGAAGACGACGACTACAATTACGAAGATCCACTATAGACGAGAATAGTTCCAAGCAAACATAGTCTCAGGATAGAATGGCTCTATTAAATCGTTAACAGCGTTAGCGTACTCTGTTATTTCCGTTTGTGCCCCTTCACCCTTTCGTAATGATAGGAAGTTGAGGACGGCATTGAGAGAAGTAGTCCATCGCCACCTAACATACATAGCATAAGCAGGAAGAAATAGTCTTGCTTGTTCAGGTGCGATACCTCTATTCATTGCTTCTTCATATAGTTCTACAGACTTGTTTATATGTTTTTCCATCAGGGAGGAAGCAATAACACCTGTATCTTTATTTACAATATCTCCACTACCCTGTTTGTTGTTATCAGGAGAAGAACGCCACTCATTATATTTAGGAAGATAGAAAACAGGTTCTTCTGTAATATACCTTCTAGAAGATTCATTCCATCCTTCCTGATCATCAAGATGTGTAGAGGAAACTACATGCTTCCACCATTGACGAGCAATCATTAAAGGTGCGTGTACCTCAAAAGTCATAACACAATGGCGAAGGGTAGAATCATGCTTATGCTTGACTAGAAAATTTATTAGTCGTAAGTCTTTTTCGTCTAATTCTTCTACCTCTTTTGCGTAAGAGGCACGGGCAGCATTTACTACATCCTTGTCTGATCCCATATTGTTGATAAGTTTTACGTAGCCGTGGTCTAATACCCTTGACAAATTTTCCTCTGACATGCTATACTTTCTATAAATCGGCACCACAAAGGGGTGATTTGGAACTTCTAGAAGAGGTTTTCTTCTCTTCTTTATCTTTATATAAAAGATATTATACACAGGGTTTTTAGATTTGTCAACCCCCTAGCCAAAAAAGATTGTAACAATTTGGTAACGGGCAAACCGTGGTATAATAAGAGAGGTGATTATTGTATGTCTCAGAACTTAGGAACGGATTTTGTAGTCAAGATTGCTTCACTTGCCGACGACGCAAGCATAGTTGAGGCATTCCAATATTACCATCAGGGAGGGCTTACAGGATCACCTGCCCCCGAATCTATGGAGTACCACCTAAATCAGTTGGCTCAAACGGATATCGACATACAAAACCAAATAGATACTATTGAGGCAAACGTTGAGTCACTACAGCAAGAGATTGGAGATTCCTTGGCACCTACCTACGTCAAGATGAATCCAACCTCCAACAGCGACCTTGCTGATGCTAACATTATCAACGCTCCTCAGGGAGTTATGCCACTACAGATTGAAGGATCTGCGGGTACAACCGAACCACTCCAACAATGGCGTATTGGTACTGATGTAGTAGCAGAGATTAGACCTGATGGGTCATTCGCTACCGACGACGGCAACGGCAACCTTGTAGAGATCATCAACAACTCAACAGAGCAGACCTTAGAGAACAAGGTTATTATAAACTCAGTACTCATTACTGATATGGAAACAAGGTCTACTTCATTTACCCTTGGTCTTGCTCAGCAGGGTAAGACTATTGAGTGTAACTCATCAAGCACAATGACCGTTTCTATTCCCGCAGAAACTACAACTGACTTTCCTATAGGAACACAATGGCTAATCATTCAGATGGGCGAGGGTCAGGTTACAATCTCACCAAACGCAGGCGTTACACTTGTGGGAACACCAACGCTAAAACTTAGAGCACAATACTCTGCTTGTACGCTAGTAAAGCGTGCAGCAAATTCTTGGGTAGTTATGGGGGATATGGCTACCTCATAGGTAGGAGATTATTATGGGCACTACACCAACTTTCGGATTTCCATATCCCGATCAAACCAACTCAGTAGATGTTGCTGACGATATTGCTTCTTTGGCACAAGCCATTGACCTTACGCTACCCATGTTCGCACCACTTGATAGTCCTACTCTTGTAGGCGTACCCAAGGCTCCAACGGCTTCCGCTACAACAAATGACACACAGATTGCCACGACAGAGTTTGTACACAGCCAAGGGTACATTACGGAAGAAGAAGCAGACGATAGGTATGCCGACGCAAACGGGGGAACAAGCCAAGACCCAACATTTGACGGAACCATCAATGTTCCAAGTCTTGCTACAGGTGTGGTCTTGAGTGATGACAATAACCAACTTACAACTGTTCCTGTTCTTGGTATTGCTAAGGGAGGTACAGGAAACGCTGCTACAAACGCAGGTGGAGTTGCTTATGTAAACGAAACAAACACAGCATTTGAGTATACCTCTGATGGTGTTGAGGGTCAGTACCTTATGAGTACAGGCCCCGCTACCCCACCTGTTTGGTCAGACGTACAAAGCACCTTCTATGGTACTGTCACTCCAACAGCGGGTACACAGGACGGAGCCCTTTGGGTAGACACAAATTCTATGAGTCTAAAGGTTTATGACTCTACCACAGGATTCAATGTTGTAGGTGGAGCACCAAATAGGACAGTTGCCTCAGGTGCATCAATCCAATGGACTGACCAAGGATCAGTTGTAGAGGTTAATAGTTCTGAGGGCACAGAGGCAAACATCAATATTCCAAACAATACTCAGGTAGCGTTCCCTATCGGAACGATCATCACCCTGATTCAGGCAGGTACAGACAGGGTACGAGTTACAGGAGAGTCAGGGGTAGTAATACGAGCAACCCCACTACCTCTCACTCGTACACAATGGTCAACCTGCACCCTCTACAAGAGAGCCACAAATGAGTGGCTTGTAGCAGGAGATATCTACATATAAAAACTATGATATAATACTAATGGAGGCACAAAATGGCAATTATTTCACTTATCACAGGGGCAACGAGTTCAGGTGTTCGATACACCAACCCCAAGCCTACTGCTACCTATAACACTACTTCTAAGTTTAATATTACTAACCCTGATCCAATTGCTACCTACACCTCCACAGGCAACGCAATCACTATGGCTAACAGTAACTCACTTGTTACCGTTTCAGGTTGGGGAACAGCAAACGTATCTAACGTAACCGTTAAGGGTCTATCCCCCTCCCCCGCAGTTGCCCTATCTCGTGCTCCATTCTCATATGGCACTTACTACGCACCACCACCCGCACAGTATGGATTCCCACACTTCCAAGCCTGTCCAGGTGGAGGCACCGTTCACGCAGGTCAATGCATGGTCTTCCACGGTTCCCCAAGTACCTACAAGAATCCAGGACCAGGCGGTTATTCTTCAGGTGCTAATGAATGGTACCGCATCCAATAAGAGTCTTCTACCACATTTATCAGGGTATGCCTTGGCGTAACCTTATGTTGGAACAAATAGATACTCTTTACTCCACTTCCATCATGGAGGTTGCCGACCTCCATATAGGAATAACGGATACGCTTGACCCACCTAAGAAAGCACAGGTGGCAATCAACAATCCTGATCGTGGAGAATCGGCAACTATAAAGGCTTTGTACGATTACTGCGTTGACAATCCTGACGCAAAGGTGCTTTACTTCCATACCAAGGGAGTAACGCATCCAACGAAAGAGCAGAGGGATTGGAGAAAGATGATGGAGTATTGGTGCATTGAAAGATGGGAACTCTGTGTTGAGCAGTTAGAGATGTACGATACAGTTGGTTGTAACTTTAGTTACGAAACGTGGTCAGGAGCATACCCTCACTACTCAGGTAACTTTTGGTGGGCCAATGCAGAATATGTTTCTAAATGTGACTTGACTTTCTTAGAGAGTCGTGATAGAATAATGCACGAGTGTTTCATCGGCTCAGGAAATGGCAAAATGTTAGATCTTCATTCCCCCGCTGTGGATTTGAAATACACAGAGTATCCACGGTCGGAGTATGAAGATCTTTTGTGACAAAACTGTTACTCGTTTTAGACCACCTTAGCCACAAAGACTCGTATAATAAATAGATAACTTATAAGGATGGTGTACAAATGTCAATAGTTGACGACAACGGATCAATCGTTGATCCATACAGAAATTTTATTCATATCAGTAGGTACTCAAGGTGGAAGGAAGAAGAAGGACGACGAGAAACGTGGGTTGAGACAGTTGATCGTTACATTGACTTTATGCGTGACCACCTAGTTGAGAACTTCGGGTACAAAGAGAATGACAAGAAGTTTACAGAGGTTCGTAATGCTATTCTCAATCACGAGGTAATGCCTTCTATGAGGGCTCTAATGACTGCTGGGCCTGCTTTAAAAAGAGACCACATCTCAGCATACAACTGCTCTTTTATTGCCACAGATTCCCTCAGAGCGTTTGATGAGGCTATGTATGTTTTGATGAACGGAACAGGCGTAGGCTTCTCTGTAGAAAGCAAGTACACAGAGCACTTGCCTATCATTGCTGATGAGTTGTTCGACACAGAAACTACTATTGTTGTTGAGGACAGCAAGTTAGGTTGGGCCAAGGCATTCAAAGAATTGATTGGTCTTCTCGTTACAGGTCAGATTCCTAAGTGGGATCTTTCTAAGGTACGCCCCGCAGGTGCACGCCTCAAGACTTTTGGTGGTCGTGCATCAGGGCCAGAACCACTAAACGATTTGTTTAACTTTACTGTTGAGACATTTGATGCAGCCAAGGGTCGTAGGCTCAAGCCTATTGAGGCACACGATCTTATGTGTAAGATTGGCGAGGTAGTTGTTGTTGGAGGTGTCCGTCGTTCTGCTTTGATCTCACTATCTAACCTAGATGACTTTGAGATGGCTAAGGCCAAGTCAGGTCAATGGTGGGAGACAGAACCACAGCGAGCACTAGCAAACAACTCTGCCGTCTACAACCGCAAGCCAAACACAGCACAGTTCTTGCGTGAGTGGCGTAACCTATACGAGTCAAAGTCAGGCGAGCGAGGCATCTACAATATGGATAGCGTCCGTAAGCACATCGACAAGTTTGAGCGTCGTGACTCAGCCAAGGTCGCAGGCACAAACCCTTGTGGTGAGATTTTGCTACGCCCAAATGAGTTCTGCAATCTTACAGAAGTAGTTGTATCTGCTGATGACGATGAGAAGTCATTGAAGAACAAGGTTCGCCTTGCTTCTATTTTGGGTACTTGGCAGTCCACACTAACAGACTTTAAATACATTCGTAAGTCTTGGAAGGCTAACTGTGAAGAAGAGCGTTTGTTGGGGGTATCACTTACAGGTATCTTTGGTAACAAACTAACAGGCACAATGCACGATGGTTTGCCAGATCTTCTTGTAGATATGCGTAAGCAAGCAGTAAACGAAAACAAGAAGGAAGCAAATGTTTTGGGCATTGAGGCTTCCGTCGCTGTTACTACCGTCAAGCCATCAGGCACAGTATCACAACTAACAGGCGTGTCAAGTGGCATTCACCCTTGGTACAGCGAGTACTACATTCGTACTGTCCGTGCAGATAACAAAGATCCACTAACCTTGTTCCTCAAGGATTTCGGAGTACCAAACGAGCCTGACATTATGAAGCCTGATGCTACAACAGTATTTAGTTTCCCAATTGCAGCACCTAAGGGGGCCACGGTTACATCAGACCTTACCGCTATTGACCACTTAGAGATTTGGGCGGTATACCGTGAGAATTGGACTGAGCATAACCCCTCAGTTACCGTAAACATACATGAAGACGAATGGTTGGATGTAGGTGCTTGGGTATATCGTAACTTTGACAATGTAGGTGGTGTTTCCTTCCTGCCTGCTGTAGAGCATAGTTACAAACAAGCACCCTATCAAGAAGTAACCAAGGAAGAGTATGATGAACTAGTTTCAGCATTCCCCACGAACATCCCGTGGTATTCTCTTCCTTTGTATGAGTTGGAAGATAGTACTGCGGGATCTCAAGAGTTAGCATGTTCTGCTGGCGGCTGTGACGACGTAGATATCCCCTCCTCTGTTCAGGAGACAGTATAAATAGGTCGCATTTCTAGGAGGGCAGGGCTTCGGCCCTGCCTTTCTGGTATAATAGAGGTATTGTGAAAGAACGTAACAGGTACGCAAACAAGGTTTATTCAGAGCATCCAATTGGCATGTGGCCTTTGGACGACAACGCTTTCTATATGTCTATGATCACGGACAGCGATAGGACCTTTGAGAATTGGACGTTAGTAAATTGCTTTGAGAATAACTTGGGTATTCCTGACGAACCTTCCCCATTTCCCGAAAGCAAGGTATATTCTACTATAACTAAGAATGACGGAACAGCGGGAATTATGACCGCTACATCACCCGCTACTGTTACAGCGTCAGAAATTGATGCGGGTGCAGGTGACTTTACGGCAAATATGTTCTTGTATCTTAATCCTGTATTCTTGGTTGGCATTAGGCTTGGAATAAAGTGGGTAGATATCAACGGAACAACAAACGAGGTATTTGGGGATCAACTACCACCAACAGAAAGTCGTGGTTGGATCAACATAAACGAAACCTTTGCTCTACCTGATACATACCCTAGCGGCATTCACATTATTCTTGAGGTAGAGTGGGCTGACTCATCGGGTGGAGACGAGCAATCCCGTAGTGTGACTATGACAGGGTTTAGCGTTGGTCAAAACTCAATCACTTCTCAGTATTCTAATCTTGGTTCTGTTGCTGTTGACCTTCCTGCCGAACTAGGATACCCTGGAGCACAGGGAATTATCGCAGATCAGTTTGGTACACCAACAGACTACGGATACTACGTTGTACGACAAAACAGATTGCTTGCTCATAACGACGGTATGCCAATCATCTATGGTACGGATAATGCTACAATCATGGAGCCCGACGCTTTCCCATCTTTGCTTTTCCCTGGCAAGGGTATGCTACACAATAATGGACGAGGCAAAGAATATACATTTGAGATGTGGATGAAGATTGCTCCACAAACATATAGCGATAAAAAGATTGTAGGCCCACTAGACAGTACTGATGGGGTATACGTAAAAGAAGGATTCCTAATCTTGGCGGCAGGCAATAATGTAAAAGGACATTATGTAGGACGTTGGTATCGACCTATGCTTATTCAGGTTGTTATCAAAACATCAACCATATCCCTGATCCTCAACGGTGAAGAAGTTATCAATATGCCGTTTGATAAAAAGACAATACCTCTAACTAACGGACGAGATTGGTGGGGTATTTGGAACTACGATGAGTTTGATTATTTTGCTGTAGATTGTATTTCTTTCTTCCCATACCCCGTAGCAGAAGACGTAGCAAAACGCAGGTATGCCTACGGTCAAGCAACAGAAAGCATCCTTACGCTAAACGCAGCATACAACGGATACTCAACAACAATAGATTTTAAAGCAGCCGAACATGGCCCCTCCGTTATTTGGCCTGACACACAGAATTGGGACTCAGGAAGTTTTGATAATTTGATTGCTACCAATAACTTTATTACCACACCCTTATACTCTTTGCCACAAATGGAACTTGGCGGGTACGACTTACAGGCGTGGTACGAAATCAACAAAACAATCAACGATAGTTCAGACTTATATTTCTCTATGAAACCATCATACGAGGAAACAGCAAGGAGCCTAACCCCATTTGCTATTGCTGATGATGGTTTGTCGCAAGGCCCTGCATACCTAAACTTTGATGGAGTTAGAGCACAGAACGAATCCATTAGAATGGTTTGGGGAGTATTCCAAATAGAGGCAGACTTACCCGAACGCAGAACGCTATTTGATTTTTATGATGCAACCACATTAGAAAACTTTAACATTTACGTTCAGGGAACAGAGTTGGTTTATGAATATAAAAATAATGTTTTGTTCTCTCAAACAATTGCTGTTGGAGAAAAGTTTGCCGCAGGTGTAGACTTACAGCATATGAGGAATGGTGAGTACGGGGAGGATCTACGAAACTTCTTCCGTTCTCTCGCTTCCTTGCGATTGTTTGTTGGCGGCAACGGATTCAATACTTTTGAGGGAAGAATCTACAAGGTCTCATTCTCTAACTTTAGGGAAGCAGTTAACCTTTCTCAATACTTTTATGCTACAGGAGAAGATGGTGCAGGGTTCTGTCAGTACCCCGCTGTAGGATTGTTCTTGCGTGAGATCTCCACATACTCCTTGATGCCAAATATTGAGGCAGGGCAGTTTTACCTAGACGTTTCAGTATCGGGTTATTGGGAAGAATATATCCCACTATCTTATTTTGCTTCTTATGTAGAGCACAGCGATGGTTCGTTAGCGTATGACCTAGATATGCTACAACTAAACGTAACAACTGTAGCGGTAGAAGACTCAGGGAATTGGTCATACCAAGAACTTAAAAATGAGTATGACGATTTAGGCAAGTTATATGAAGACCTAGCAACTGACTTTGAAACATATTTAGAGTTACGACAAGTACCAAGCGATGTTAGGTCACCATCATCAATCAGTATGTTTGCTACATTCCAAAGAATAGATGAAGGAGCAAATAAATCTCTTGACGACTTCTCATCATTTATTCCCATCAATAAAGAAAAGATTATTTTTTGTAATGACGTAAACACAGTATCTCCAAGTCAGGTATACAATACGGCATTTGAGGTTGTGGATAATACAATCATGTATCCACCCGATCAAAACTTTGAGGAATATGCAATTGTTCTTCATATGAGCGTCGTACATAGAGATGTAAACACTCACCCACTACGAATCAAAAATATGGAAATCTCTGCTAAAAACTTTAACGATGAAGCAGCAGAAAATAAAACATATATTGGTACTAAGTATGGATCAAAGATTTATCCACAAATAAATCCTGAGCACCCCGCAGAAACACACAACCCATTCTTTATTTTCAAGAGCACAGCCCCTTATCTATACAACAGCGACACCGTAGGTTTCAGGGTAGGCGAGGTTAGCGAGTTAGGCTCCGATTCTCACGCATACTTCTTCTACATTAACGAGAATGCATCAATCAACTTTGAGGTAGGCTCCTTACAGTTTATGATTAAGCCTGATATTGTTTTGGCAGAATGGGCTGAGATACAGTTATTTGAGATTCAGTCAAACAGCGGAACAATACTTTACACTCTGAAAAATGGAGAAAAATATTTTGAGATGGCATCTTACAACAAAGCCGCTGATGGAACATTAACCCCAAGGATAGGGGACTCCTATTATCAAAACGGTAGGTTTGTTTCTAAGGTTGTATTTACTAACGATCATTGGAATACTATTGGTATTGTCTTTGCTGATTTCCTTGACTTCTCTAACACAGCAGGTAAGTTTATTATGTATGGTGGAGCAAACTTTGATAACATATCATATTATCTTTCTTCAGGTCTAGGTCAGTACTCAAATATTGATGCCCGACTATGGCAGGACGTACTTGAGGTTGACTCTAACGTTGTTCAATGGAGTTATTGGGCTGATGGAACGTGGGCTTTGGTCTATATTCTTGGTCAGTCCTATGGTTATTTGTCTACACCCTCTAACATTTTTGCTGCTTGGACGGGAACTAATGGTGAAATCGTGGACGATAACAGAGGAATAGCGTTGACTAATAACCGTGTTAAGGTATTAACTGACGTTGTGTGGTCAACAAGTAGCCATTCTGCTGTATAGTATGGTATAATAGTGGCATGTCAAATAGAAAACGTCCAAAAATCGGTAAAAGTAAAGTCACAGTTCTAGATACAGGCGATGCACAGAAGAAACACTTTGGTTTCGCTTGGGGTCTCTACTTTTGGAGGCTACCCGATGGTCACCTGTTTCACGATGGCGAAGGTAACCTACTAAACATCCCATCCGTAGAAGGTGACATTGGACAAATGGCAAAGATCCGTGAGGCAGCAGCAGCACACGGGCAGCCCGAAGGAGAGGCATGGTTCTACGCAGGAGTAAATCGTGTATCAGATGAAGAATATTCTGAGCAGATTGACCGCTTGAACCAAGGGCTCATCCCATCCCTCAATGATATCGGTGCTGTAGCCGCAGCAAAGAACACGCTTGCTGTACATGGAGAGACTGATGACTGAGATTCCTTTTATTGATGCTCGTATGGCTGATGAGATTATTGAAGAGCAATGGGCACACTCCGATCCCTTTACTAAGTCTTGGGACGATATCAAGGGGTACGCAGGATTAGAAAATAATTTTAAGCGTCGCCAACAGCGAGCAGAAAAAGCAGCAAAGTCAGAACTAGAAAAGAACAATGTTCCTCGTGACCGTGCAGGCAATGTCTCCCCAACATACCTACGAGATTCAAAGGCCACAAACTACAACGAAGAACTAACTGTTGCCTCTAAACAGATTAATCCTGGCCTCGCTTACCGCAATGGCTACGGTATCTTTGATGTTATTACTCCACCATATAATATGTATGAGTTGTCATCATACTATGACACATCTTTTTCTAACCACGCAGCCATTGATGCCAAGGTAGCCAATAGTATTGGTATGGGTTTCCACTTTGAGATGACCCCTAGCACTTTAGCCGCACTAGAAAGTATGGAAGAGGGCTCAGCCAAGGATAAGGCAAAGCGTCGTATTGAGCGTTTAAAGCACGAACTCACACATTATTTAGAATCTTGTAACAACGAAGATAATTTCATCAAGGTTTTGGAAAAGGTTGTTACCGATATGCAGGCTACAGGTAACGGATATATTGAGATTGGGCGAACAACTCAAGGAGATATTGGTTACATTGGTCACATCCCTGCCCCCACGGTTCGTGTCCGTCGCTTGCGAGATGGTTTTGTTCAGATTATTGCGGGTAGCGTTACATACTTCCGTAACTTTGGAGCCAATAACCCCAACCCTGTTACAGCAGATCCTCGCCCCAACGAGGTACTACACCTCAAAGAATATTCACCACTAAATACATTCTACGGTGTTCCTGATGTTGTTTCCGCTTTGTCATCTCTCAAGGGTGACGCTATGGCTCAGCAATATAATATTGATTATTTCCAAAATAAGGCTGTGCCCCGCTACGTTATTACCGTAAAGGGAGCAAAGTTAAGTGCTGAGGCAGAGGATAAACTATTTAGATTCTTCCAAACAAGTCTCCGTGGTCAAAACCATCGTACTCTTTATGTACCACTACCACCCGACACCGACGGTAACCCCATCGAATTTAAAATGGAGCCTATTGAAAATACAGTACAGGATGCGTCATTCGATAAATACCGTAGCCGTAACCGTGACGATATTTTGATGGCTCATCAGGTACCTATGACTAAATTGGGTATGGGCGGTGGAGCCACAATTTCTAACGGAATGCAGTTAGATCGTACATTCCGTGACCAAGTAGCACGCCCCCTACAGCAATATGTAGCCAAGTTTATTAATGCTGTTATCGAAGAAAAAACAGACGTTCTACAATTAGTATTTAATCAAGCATCTCTCACAGATGACGTTGCTATGAGTCAGATTAATGAGCGTTATGCCAAGGTTCAGGTAATGACACCAAATGAAATTCGTGAAAGCATCGGTCTTCCACAAATAAATGGCGGCGATGAGATGTTCCAAATGAGTGCAAAGCAGCAAAGCGACACACGAGCAAATCTAGCAGGCAATCGTAACCGTGATTCAGAGAGAAATAATAATCAGTCTGATGGTGAAGGTGCTGTCTCAGGTCGAAATCCCGCAGGTGCAGGGCCAAAAACCGATTAAAAAATACATTTATTAAAAAAAAGAGTGTATAATAGGAAATACTATGGATATCACCAAAGCATCTTGGTCTTCTGACCACGGAAAAATCCGTGTGTCAATGCCTATTTCTAAGGTAGATGTAGAAAAGCGTACCGTTTCAGGGTTTGCTACACTAGATAATCTAGATAAGCAGGGCGATGTAGTCCCTAGCGAGGCTTCCAAAAGGGCTTTTGAGCGTTTCCGTGGTAATATTCGTGAGATGCACCAACCTCTTGCTGTGGGCAAGGTTGTTTCATTTAAGGAAGATAAGTTTTTTGACGATGTTTCAAAGAAGTTTTATACAGGTATTTTTGTTTCTGCCTATGTTTCTAAGGGTGCTCAGGATACATGGGAAAAGGTATTGGATGGCACCCTCACAGGTTTCTCTATCGGCGGGGTAGTCAACGAAGACGAAGACGTATACGACGCTGATATGAATAAAGCATATAGGGTTATCAAGGATTACGACCTAAGCGAACTATCCCTTGTTGATAACCCCGCAAATCAGTTCGCTAATGTCTTGAGCATTGAAAAGAATACCGATGACCACGGCTACCTAAGCAAGACCATGGTAGAAAATGTTTATTGGTGTTCCGAAGACGACATTATTTCAATGAGTAAAGACGAGAGTTCTTCCTGCCCACAATGCGATTCCCTAATGAGTAATATTGGTTTTGTTGAATCGGATGATACTGACAAGGCATCCGTGGTGAAGTCAATGGTACACGAGGTAAAATCAAATGGATTTACTAAGGGCGATTTTGTACGCTTTGGTGATACATACGGCAGAATCGAAAACATTGTCTTCAAGGGTGGGGCCAAGTTTGCGTCAGGGGAGGTAGTTAATGCTACTCCTTCTGACCCTGTAGTGATTGTAAAGTCATATGTTAGTGACGGAAGTTCTTTCTCTGTGACCAACAATCACGATATTACACACCTATCAACCTTGTCAAAGGTTAACACGGTGACGGTAGAGGAGGTTAGGAAAATGAGTGAAGAAGTTATTGTTGTCGAAGACAACGAAGACCTTGAAAAAGGCGTAGCAGATCGTCTACGAGCACAGCAAGCAGCAGCAGCAGAAGCACCCGCACCTGCTCCCAAGGCTAAGGCAAAGGCTAAAGAAGTTGAAGAGCCCGTTGCCGAAGTTGAAGAGGTAGTAGTTGAGGAAGAAGCAGAAGAGGTTGTTGAAGAAGTTGTTGAGGCTGTTGAAGAAGCACCCGAAGGCGATGCTGATATGGAAAAAGCAACTGCCGTAGTTGAGGAAAGTGAGGCATCCGAAACTGAAGAGGCAGAGGAAGAAGTAGTTGCAGAAGCAGAGGCCGTAGTAGCAGAAGCAGAGAATGTCATTGATTTGGCTGCTTATGTTGCTGGGCAAGCAGAACTAACTGAAACTATTACTTCATCACTAAATAACCTCGCTGAAACTGTAAAGGCTGTCCAAGCACAGATTGACACCCTACACAAAGGGCTCGTTGCAGTTGACGGCAAGGTAAATAGTGTAACCGATAATTTTGGAAAGCGTGTTGATGCAGTAGAAAAAGACACCGCTTTCCGCAAGTCTGCTGATCTTGGCGAGATCTTGCAGGAACTACCAAAGGTTGTGGAGAAGTCCACTTCCGCATGGGGCGGTCGTTTCCTCACAAATGCCGACCTATTAAGATAGAATAATGGAGGTGAAAGATATGTCAGAAGAAATTGTAAAGAATAACCCCGACGATGGTGGTATTGGTTCTCCTAACGATGGAAATTTCCAAGGCCAAGGAGCAATCGGTAACATCCATCCACCAAATGACGTTCAGACCCCACCAGGGTCCGTAGTTCCCGATGGTACCCCAACAGGCACCGTTGATCCAACTTACGGCTCCTATGGAGATGGACGACCTTGGGGTGACATGGGCGTTCTCCCTAACGAGGCCCTCATGGGTGAAACCGACCTACCTACTTCAGTAAACCCTAGCGGTCAGCCAGGTGGCGGTGTTCTAAACCCTGATCAGGCCAAGCGATTCATCGACTACGTTTGGGACGCTACAGTACTTGCCAAGGACGGTCGCCGTGTAACCATGCGTGCGAACACCATGGAACTAGAGAAGATCAACGTTGGCGAGCGTGTAATCCGTGCGGCTTCACAGGCAATTGGTGACTACACCAATGCTGGGGCTACTTTCAGTAAGGTTGAATTGACTACCAAGAAGATTCGACTAGATTGGGAGGTAACCACAGAAGCCCTTGAGGACAACATCGAAGGTGCAGCACTAGAAGACCACCTAGTTCGTATGATGACCAATGCATTTGGTAACGATCTAGAGGATCTTGCTATCAATGGTACTGGCGATCCTGCTGACGGCGACTTCCTAGGCATTATGCTAGGGTTCGTTCCTCAGGTTCGTGAAGGTACAGAGGCTCACCAGGCAATTGTAGATACTAGCAACGGTTGGACTCCATCCGTAATGCAGCAGATCATCTACGCTATGCCACGACGTTACCGTGCCCTCAAGTCAAACCTCAAGTTCTACGCAGGTACCGATA
>Ga0098074_1000966_pt1 | contig 16260 bp, 19 predicted proteins | sample 32_taG_FD_75064 | JGI IMG/M metagenome (GOLD analysis project Ga0098074, IMG submission 75064) | Marine viral communities from the Gulf of Mexico - 32_GoM_OMZ_CsCl metaG | ecosystem: Environmental > Aquatic > Marine > Oceanic | place: Atlantic Ocean: Gulf of Mexico | collected 2015-07-12
AAGCCCTGAACAAACTCATCGCCCGCCGCGATTACCGCAACCCACAAACCGCGCGGGATGAGGTAAATCCTTAATAGGGTTAAAGAGCACATTTTGACGAAATGCCACACCTTCCTGTATCCTTAAAGAAAAAATGGAGGTGTGAAGAATGTCTATTACAGAACAGAACATAGAATACGGCCATGAGCTTAATAGTGCTTTTACACGGGCGGGTCTGAATGATGCGGTGCGTTTTTCACGCGGTGAAGTTGATATCGAGCCACAAGAAATCGCTTTGAGCCTAGATGCTGATTCAGTGGTACGCGGCTTCATCCATAGTATGGATGCATTAGGGCCTTATTTACAAATGCTCACGAAAAATGAAGAAACACCGGCCTCAGATACATTGGCACTCGATACGATTAGGTTTGCCTAATTCAAACTCTGAATAGTTTCGAATACATCCTCAAACATCTGGGTCGTTAAGCGTCCCGTGTTGGTGTTATAGCGGGAGCAATGATAGGAATCGACAACCTTAAACCCGCCGATATCGTGAACCGCGCCGTGAATGAATTTATGATCCGCCAGCTTCGCCCCCAGCGTTTTCAGCACCGAGTTATGCGAGATCAGGCCGAGGCATAATATCACCTTCATATTCTTCAAATTTTCGATCTCGCTCATCAGAAACGGGCGACAATTATTAATCTCCGCGCCTGTCGGCTTGTTCTCGGGCGGCAGACAGCGTACGGCATTGGTAATGCGCGCGCCTACTAACTCAAGCCCGTCCTGCGGATCGGCCTTGTATTCGCCCCGCGCCAGCCCGAATTTAAGCAGCGTGCCGTACAGCAAATCGCCCGCATAATCGCCGGTAAAGGGACGGCCTGTAAAATTCGCGCCGCGCAAACCCGGCGCTAGCCCTACAATAAGCAGGCTCGCATCTTCCGGCCCGAATGAGGGGACAGGCGCATTGAATTTATCCGGATATTCGGCGCGGAGCTGCTCACGAAAAGCGGCAAGGCGCGGACAAATCTGGCAATCTCTATCGGGGAGCAAAAACATAAGCCATCATCAGCGTTGAAGCGAAAAAGGTCAAGATAGGGATTGTACAGTGATTTGAAACCTTGTTTCAAATTGTACCGAGCAAGCGCGAGGACGCATTTTATGGCGAAAAACATACCCGGCACTTGAGGGCTTGGCTTAAAAATTCTGCTTTTTTAAGCCAAATAATTAAGCGGCCTCATAATCTTCGTCTTCATCTTCGTAATCATCATCCTCATCAATCGCAGCCACGCTATCACGCGCAATATAATCGGCCAGAATATCAAGGTCTAAGAAGTGATCGGCCTGACGGCGCAGATCATCCGCCACCATCGGCGGAGAGGTTTTGATTGAACTCACAACCGTCACGCGCACGCCTTTGCGCTGCACGGCCTCTACCAAACGGCGGAAATCACCATCGCCGGAGAACAAGATAATGTGATCAACGCGGTCGGCCATTTCCATCATATCAATGGCCAGCTCGATATCCATGTTGCCTTTGATTTTTTTGCGGCCTTGCGAGTCCGTGAATTCTTTGGTCGGCTTGGTCACCATGGAATACCCGTTATAATCCAGCCAATCCACCAGCGGGCGGATCGGGGAATATTCCTGATCATCAATCAGCGCGGTGTAATAAAATGTGCGCACCAAACGGCCGCGCGTCGACGCCCATTTCAGCAGGCTTTTGTAATCAATATCGAAATCAAGGGATTTTGCCGCCGCGTACAGATTCGACCCGTCGATAAAAATGGCAACTTTTTCTTCTTTGTAAAATGGGATACCGTGAAAACTCATAAAATATACTCTTTGGTTATATGAAATAAAAATTATATTAGTAATCCTTTATATATAGTATTCATTATATAGATCAATATATTTTCCACGTAAGGGGATGAAAAACGCTGTTGCATTTTGCGGCCAACCTCTCTATAAGCGTGAGTTATAATAATTTTTTTGTAAAAATAAGAACCCTGAAGGATATCTAAATGGCACGCGTAACCGTTGAAGATTGCATTGATAAAGTCACAAACCGTTTTGAGTTGGTCATGGTCGCCGCCCAGCGCGCCCGTAAAATCGGCTCCGGCGCGTCTTTGCTTGTTGAGCGCGATGATGACAAAAACCCGGTTATCGCCCTGCGCGAAATCGCCGGTGAAAAAGTCGCCGTTTCCGATCTGAAGGAAGAGCTGACAAAATCGCACCAACGCGTCATTGCCTATGACGATGAAGACACAGACATCGACCTGATGGACGGCGAAGAAGAATGGAACGCCATGGCCGCCCAGCCAAAAGAAGAAGGCATGTATTCCGACGAAGAAGTCAGCGAAGACGATGACTCCGAGCCTTCCCTGTCCGATCTGGCCGGCGCATAATTAAACGCCGCAATATGAATTCGAAAAACCGCCCCGCAAGGGCGGTTTTTTCATGTGTGTACGCGCCTTTTCACTAATGCTTTAGCGCAAAAAACATGATAAATTCATTCCCTTATGAGTTTTGATCCGACAAAAAGCGCCGATCTGGTTGACCAGATTAAAATCTACATCCCCGACCTTGATCCAGGCGCGGTCGTGAGCGCGTTTGATTTTGCCAAAAAAATGCATGAAGGCCAGACCCGCTCCAGCGGCGAGCCTTACTATACCCACCCTGTCGAGGTCGCCTCCATCCTTGCCAGCATGAAAATGGATATCGGCACGATCATTACCGCTATCTTGCACGACACGCTGGAAGACACTGATGCCACCTATGAGCAGCTTTCTAAAATGTTCGGCAAGGACATCGCCGATCTGGTCAATGGCGTCTCCAAACTAACGCGTATCGAGAGCCAGACCGTCGAGGGCAAGCAGGCCGAGAATTTCCGCAAATTGTTGCTGGCCATGAGCGAGGATATCCGCGTCCTGATCGTTAAACTGGCTGACCGCCTTCATAATATGCGCACGCTGGACGGTATATCCAAGCCAGAAAAACGCCGCCGCATTGCGCTGGAAACGCTCGAGATTTACTCCCCTCTAGCCGAGCGTATCGGCGTACATAAAATCAAGGAAGAGCTGGAAGACCGCGCCTTCGCCGAGATTCAGCCCGAAGCGCGCGAGAGCATCGCCAACCGCTTGTCCTTCCTGCGACAGGAAGGCTCCTCTGTTGTTGATCACATCCTGGATGAATTAAACGGCCTGATGAGCGAGTCCGGCATAGAGGCCGACATTACCGGACGCGAAAAGACGCGCTATTCCATCTGGAAGAAGATGCAACGCAAAAATGTGGCGTTCGAGCAACTCTCCGACATCATGGCTTTCCGCATTGTGGTTGATGATATGTCCGAATGCTACCACGCGCTTGGCGTGCTCCACAGCAAATACCCCAGCGTACCGGGGCGTTTCAAGGACTATATCTCCACGCCCAAGCCCAATGGCTACCGCTCTATCCATACAACCGTAATGGGCCCGTCACGTCAGCGTATCGAGATTCAAATCAGAACGCTGGAAATGCATGCCGAGGCTGACCTCGGCGTTGCCGCGCATTGGGCCTATAAAGACGGCAAGATGCCGAGCCTGAAAGATGCGAAGAAATACCGCTGGCTGCGTGAATTGCTTGAAATTCTGGAACAGGAACAAAGGCCGGAAGATTTCTGGGAAAATACCAAGTTAGAGCTATTTCAGGATCAGGTCTTCGTTTTCACCCCCAAAGGCGATTTGATCGAGTTGCCCAACGGCGCCACCCCGATTGATTTTGCCTATGCCATCCACTCGGCGGTGGGTGATAAGTGCGTGGGCGCAAAGGTCAATGGCCGCATTGCGCCGCTAAATTCCAAACTCGGCAATGGTGACCAGATCGAGGTTATCACCGCTAAAACCCAGACCCCGTCGCCTACTTGGGAGCGGTTTGTGGTCACCGGAAAAGCGCGCTCGCATATCCGAAAATTCATCCGCCTGCAACAACGCAGCGAATACGCCGCGCTCGGCAAGGCCATGCTGCAAAAGGTCTTCCGCCAAGAGGGCTACGAGTTCACCGAAAAGGCAGTGGGCGGCGTGCTCAAACAATATAAGGCAGAGGATAATGACGACGTTTACGCCGCCATCGGTTCGGGCAATGCCGTCGCCCGCGATGTTTTCAAGGCGATCTTCCCCGCGCACAAAACCGCCGTGGCCAAACGTCCGTCCTCGGATATGGACAAGGCCGTTATGGTGCGCCCAGCCAGCGGATCAGACGCACCGATGCCTATCAAAGGCCTCATCCCCGGCATGGCTGTGCATATGGCGCGCTGTTGTCACCCGCTGCCCGGCGACCGCATTGTCGGGATTGTCACAACGGGTAAGGGCGTGACCGTTCATACAATTGATTGTGAAACGCTGGAAAGCTTCGCCGATACGCCGGAGCGTTGGCTGGATGTTTCTTGGGGCGAAGGGCCGGACTCACCGGAAAGCCATATTGGCCGCCTGAATATCGTCATCCAGAACGAACCCGGCTCGCTCGGTACGCTCTCAACCGTGATCGGCAAGAACGGCGGGAATATTACAAATTTGAAAATCACCAGTCGCTCGCAGGATTTCTGGGAAATGCTGATTGATGTCTATGTGAACGATACCAAACATCTGAACAACATCATCGCCGCCCTACGCGCTACCTCCATCATCACCAATGTCGAGCGCGCGCGCGGGCGTTAAGCTTAAAAGTCCAGCGGCCTTGGCTGGCCCATCATTTCTTGCCAGGATTGAGCATTCTCAATGACTTTTGCCGAAACAGGGGTGATGCCCAGATATTTCAGGGAGGAATGCAAGGGCAGCTGGCCGCGGATTGTATCCAGATAGGCAGGCCATTCGACATCTTTGATACGCGGGCCGCGCGGGTAGCCGTCTTCGATAATTTTGACCGTGTTATCTTCGTTCACCTCAATGATTTTAAAATCATCAACGCCCAAAACGCCGCGGCAATCCCAACGCATGCCCATTTCAGGCTTGCTATAGCTGGCGCTAAAATTTGCACGAAGTTTTTGCTTGACCTCATTTAACATAGATATGTTTTTATAAGGTTGCCGCTAAAGTGTCAATTTATAAATAGAATAGCGCAAGCATCTTAATAACCTAATTTGAGCACAAACGGATTACGGTGTCTTTCGACCACTCTGTCATCAATAGGCTGTATTCCTTGATAATAAGGAACCATGCTCCCTTTACCGGGTGTGTGCTTGGCGGATCGGGCGCGGCGGAAATTATCTTCGTAAAACTCCGCCCACTCTTCACGCGGCAATTTTGTATACCATGATCCGTTTTCCACCAACTCGACACTTTCATCATCGGCGCCAATGATCTGGAAATGTGCATGCGGATCATGAAGCCCACGGTAAGGGTCCGGATAAGTGCGCTCATGCACAACATTCCATTTCATGCCGCGTCTTGGCTCCGGCACCTCGGGCTGATGCCCGCTCATAGAATTGAACAAATCTTCCAAACTATGGACTATGTGCAATAAATTTCTCATAAGGCAATCTAGTTTAAAGCTTCAAAAAAAACAAGTCCCCGCATATTTACCTTTACTTACAAAGGCAAAGCTGCCTGAGCATTCATAACAACCAACCCCAAACCGATAATCACAACCATAACACCCATCCATAAATCACCGTGTTTCTTCAGCGGTTTTTTTGTCAGAAGAACAGCATCTTCAGGGTTGGATTGATTATAATAAACCGTAACTTCATCGCCCTGTTTGAACTGCGCGCAAATTTTTTCAACATCCTGCGTTACGGTAACATCTGATCCGCAAAAGAAATTACTTCCGGTATAGGCTTCGCCGTTCACATTGAATGTATAAAGAAGGGAGACAATATAACGCCTATACTCATACAGCCCCTCGCTCCCGACAACTTTAGACCCCAAGCCACCCAATGTTAGCTTGGTAATTTTACCTGTCGTGCTTGGCCAAAAGGCAACGTTCTTGGCTTTTTGCAGATTAATCGCCGCGCGATAAATCAAGTAAAGGCCGCCCATAGCCATGATAATTCCGATTATAAAAGGGAGCATGCCTCACTCATGAATCGTTACCTAACCTTCAAGCCTTACATTTCAGCAGTGTCTCGAACGGTGCGCTGAGCCTGTCACGGCCGCCTAAACCTTCCAGCTCGATAATGCAGAAATTCACGACGACCTCACCGCCCGCCTTTTTCACCAGCGTTTCCGCCGCGGCCATCGTACCGCCCGTGGCCAGCAAATCATCAACCAGCACGACTTTCGCGCCGTTCGGAATCAAATCGGGCTGCACTTCGATGGTGTCCGATCCGTATTCCAGATCGTAACTGTGAGAAAGCACCTGCCCCGGCAATTTCCCCTTTTTTCGCACCATACCAAACCCGCACCCAAGCTCCAGTGCCAATGGCGCCGCAACCAGAAAACCGCGCGATTCAATCCCCATCAACATATCGGGCTTATACGGGGAGACCCGCTCGACCAATTCCGCCACGGTTGCGCGCCACGCCTCCGGATGCGCCAGCAAGGTCGCAATGTCATAGAAGTTAATCCCCTCAATCGGGAAATCTGGCACAATACGGATATGGTCACGAATGTTCATCTTGGCTGCTTTTCCGTTTATTAAAATCGTATCTACGCAGTTTAAACATTTATAAGGCAAAGAAGAACCTTTTTATTTTCAAAAAGAGGTCTTAATATAGCCTGAAATATGCTTATATAATGATACTCGGGGCATTTGCCGCAACCCACCCCTGACCAGCCGGACCTGTTAAATGTTTCAACGGCGCGAAGCCCTCAGCCTCTACAAGAAAACCAAAGAGTTCTTTTGGCCGTCTATGGGGTGGCGCCGTACGTTAAAATATGTCCAGCACCGCCTTGTGCGCTTGTCCGACACCACTCATAAAATTGCGCTCGGGCTTGCCATTGGGTGTTCCATATCTTTTACGCCGCTGGTCGGCACGCATTTCATTCAGGCCGGATTTCTAGCCTATATCTTCCGCGCCAATTTGCTCTCGGCCATTATCGGCACCTTTGTCGGCAATCCGTGGACCTTCCCCTTTATGTGGTGGACAGCGATCAGCTTCGGCTCTTTCCTGTTCGGCCTTATGGGTCTTCCGGCCAGCACCGCACTGCCCGAAGAAGTCGACCTCTCGATTATCTGGGATTTAATCTGGCATGACCCGCTGAGGATTTTCCTGCCTTGGCTGCTCGGCGGTTATCTGGCGATGCTCATTAGCATCCCGATCAGCTATTACATTTTCTACCGCCTCGTCGGCACGGCCAAAACTGCCCGCTCCAAAGCGCGCCTCCGCAAGGTACACAAAGTCGCCAGCGAGATTACCGGCCCCAGAAAATAGCCAATAAAACATAGCGCCTTGATTTACAGGACTATATCAGGAATAGTCTTGTTCATGATTTTAGGCATTGGAACAGACATCGTGGAAACTGCCCGCATCGCATCGCTGCTGCAAAGCGCACAGGAGCGTTTTTTGGCGCGCAGCTTCACCAATGAAGAACAATCCCTATCCCTGAAGCGCGGCAAAGACGGCGGTCATTGCGCCGCCACAATCGCCAAGCGTTTCGCCGCAAAAGAAGCCTGCGCCAAGGCGCTGGGCACGGGCATCAGCGGCGGTATTTTGTTCAAGGAAATCGGCGTTATAAATGATACAAAAGGCGCCCCCACGCTGACCCTAACCGGCGAAGCGCTAAAGCGCTTAGAAGTCATCACCCCCGCCGGAAAAACCGCCCGCCTCCATCTCAGCCTCAGCGATGAAAAAGATTACGCCTGCGCCTATGTCATGATCGAAGCGGTGTAAACTTGCATCTTTATACTGGCCATTCGAAATACTATACTGTAAAACCCGAAGTTACGCATAACATGAGAAACAAGCCCAATGTCCGATAAACCAACGTCTGTGGAAGAAAACAGCAACGATAAATCCGCAAAACAGCCCCCCCTCACTGCCAAGGAAGAGGTCGGCGAATTTGCAAAGACCATTATCATTGCCGTGGCGCTGGCACTGCTGATACGGACATTTTTGTATGAGCCTTTCAACATTCCCTCCGGCTCTATGAAACCAACGCTTTTGATTGGCGATTATCTTTTCGTTAACAAACCTGCCTATGGTTATAGCCGTTATTCCTTCCCCTTCGGCATGGCGCCACTTGAGGGGCGCGTCTGGGAAGAGGAGCCCGAGCGCGGCGATGTGATTGTTTTCAAATTGCCCTCCAATACCTATATCGACTACATCAAGCGCGTGATCGGTATGCCGGGTGATACCGTGCAAATGCGCAATGGCCGCCTCTATCTGAACGGTGATTTGGTGCCGCGCGAAAGTCTGGGTAAAAAGAAAGTCTGGGATCAATACCGCGGCGAAGTCGTCATGGAAGAATTCACCGAGACCCTGCCCAATGGTGTTGTTCATAAAATTCTGGAAGAAACCGACGACCGCCCGCTGGATAACACCGAAGTTTTTACCGTCCCCGAAGATCACTATTTCTTTATGGGTGATAACCGCGATAATTCCGTGGACAGCCGCGCGCCCAACGGCGTTGGTTTTGTCCCTGCCGAGCTTTTGGTTGGAAAGGCCGATTTCATTTTCTATTCAACCAATGGCTATGCCGGATTGTTCGAATTTTGGAAGTGGCCATGGACGGTGCGTTTTGACCGCATTTTTGATACGATCAAGCCCGAACGCACCACGCTTGCCGAAACAGAAGATAACGCTGTAACAACAGAATAATCATGAGCGCGCCCTATCCATCCCATACCGAGCTTGAGAAAAAAATAGGGCACAGCTTTGCCGATAAAGACTTGCTGGCCACCGCCCTGACCCATTCCAGCACAGGCAGCGGAATTAGCTATGAGCGTTTGGAGTTTCTGGGCGACCGCGTTTTGGGGCTTATCGTCTCTGAAATTCTCTACGAAAAATTCACCGAAGAACCCGAGGGTCATCTGGCAAAACGCTTGTCCTCTCTCGTGCAGGGAAGCTGGCTTGCGCAGATGGCGCTAAAGATCAATCTGGGAGATTACATGTACTTTTCCGATGCAGAGCGCAATGCGGGCGGTTTTGCCAATGAAAATATTCTGGCCGATGGGATGGAGGCGCTGATCGGCGCTATCTATCTGGATGCGGATTTAAAAACTTGCCGCGCCTTTATAGAACAGCTTTGGGGCGATGCGTTCTACGAGATGGCGCGCCCGCCCCAGCACCCTAAAACCGCGCTGCAAGAATGGGCACAAGGACAGGGCTTGCCACTGCCCACTTATAAAATTATCGGCCAAAGCGGCCCCGACCACGCTCCGCTTTTTGACATACGCCTGCGCGTGCAGGGCTATGATGACCTCATCGCCCAAGGGCGCTCACGCCAAGTGGCGGAGCGCGAAGCCGCGACCCTCTTCCTTCAAACACTAGAAAGCAAAGATTAAACATGACCGACCAGACAACAGACCACGGCGAGCACCCTACCCAATGCGGATTTGTCAGCATTCTCGGCCTGCCCAATGCGGGAAAATCCACCCTGCTCAACACACTTGTCGGCTCCAAGGTCTCCATTGTCTCGCATAAAGTGCAAACGACGCGCTCACGCGTGCTCGGCATTCTCGTGCACAACCAGACGCAAATCGTCTTAATGGATACGCCGGGCGTTTTCGCGCCGAAAAAGACGCTGGAAAAAGCCATGGTTAACGCCGCGCTGGACAGCATTGCCGAGGCCGATATAGTGATGCATCTCGTCGATGCCTCCAGCAAGGAAACGGTGGAGCGCAATAAATTTCTTTCGGAAAAACTGCCCGAGAATAAACGCTGCATCTTGCTGCTCAATAAAATCGATCAGGTCAAAAAAGAAAATCTGCTCGAGATCACAAAACAAATGCACGAGCAATTCAACTACACCGAAACCTTCATGATTTCCGCGCTGAAAAATAACGGCCTCGCTCCCCTGCTCACTTATTTGGAAGAACACCTGCCGCAAAGCCCGTGGCTCTTCCCCGAAGACCAAATGACCGACATGCCGCTCCGTATGCTCGCCGCCGAGATCACACGCGAGAAAATATTTGAACGCCTGCATCAGGAACTCCCCTACGCCATCTTCGTCGAAACCCAGAACTGGGAAAACTTCGACAATGGCAGCGTCAAGATCGATCAGGTCATCTATGTCGAGCGTGACAGCCAAAAAGGCATCGTCCTTGGCAAGGGCGGGCGCACCATCAAGGAAATCGGCCAGCATGTCCGCTTAGAGCTTGAAGAAATGCTGGAGTGCCCAGTCCACATTAAAATTTTCGTCAAGGCCCAATCCAACTGGGCGGAACGCTCGGAAAACTACCGCCTGATGGGCCTGAATTTCCCAGTTTAACCCCGCTCGAGCAAGTGCGAGAGCGCCCGCTAGGGCGAAAGCATGCCCGGCTTTGAAGGGCTTGAATTTAAAGCACTTGGTTTAAATCCAAATAACATCAAACGCATAAAAAATGCAAAAAGCAAATTTCCACATTTAATCGTGTGGATAAAGCGGCAACATTTCGTTTTCTTGCTGGCAAAAATAATTTTTCGCTGGTATCGTACCCACATCTTAAAGACATATATTTTTATTATATTTCAGGCACTTAGCCTGAGTACATTCGTGGAGGATACAGTATTATGAGTTGGACTGACGAACGTGTTTCCCTTTTGAAAAAACTATGGGGTGAAGGCAAAACAGCAGCGGAAATTGCAACGACTTTGGGCGGCGTTACCCGCAATGCTGTGATCGGCAAAGCGCACCGTTTGAAACTGTCAAACCGCATGTCTCCGATCCAGACAAACAAGAAACCAAAGGCTCCGGCCAATACCAGCACACCGCCTGCGCCGCCTAAACGCCAGCGCAGCAAAAATGTTGATATACCTAAAGGCAAAGGCTTAAGCCTGCTCGATTTGCAACCTCATATGTGCCGCTGGCCATCTGGCGACCCGCGCAATGAAGACTTCGGTTTCTGCGGAGAGCGTTCGGTTGAGGCGCTTCCCTATTGTGAAGAACATGCAAAATGCGCCTATCAAACAGCGCGCAGCAACCGCGTCCTCAAGGCCGAAGATTTCGAGGACAAGGGTCGCAACGACGACAGAAATGACGAACAAAAAATCGTGGTCAATCAATAATACCGTAACAACCGCAATCAAATAAAAATTCAAAAAACCGCCCGTTATAAATATGAGGCGGTTTTTTTATTTTTGGCCTAAAATATGCATTTACTGATTTTGGCACATATTTGCTCGTTATCATTCGCAAATGTGCTACATGATTATGCAACCCTTTTTAACCGTTAACAAGACCGCTCGCTCATGAAAAAAACGCAAATTATTGCCATCACAATTGCCGTTATCGCCTTTCTATGGGTCGGCTCCGGCGTTTTGTTTACGCCCGACCCGCCGGAAGATCATCACACAATATCTTCAGACAATAAGAAAGAAGAGAGCCTTGCCGAGGTACGCGTGCGTAATAGTGAGGCGGAAGAATTTTCCTATGACATCGTCGTAACGGGACGCAGCGAGGCCGAAGCCAAAGTCCAGATCCGCGCCGAAATCTCAGGTCCTATCATCGCGCTATCGGCTGAAAAAGGCGATACAGTTGAAAAAGGTGCGCCACTGGCCGAGATCGAAGTTCAGAACCGCGCCGCACGTCTAGAGGAAGCCCGCCAACTCCTCAACCAGCGCCAAACCGAATTTAACGCTGCCAAAACGCTCAACACAAAGGGCTTTAGCTCAGACCTCAACCTCGCCGAAAAACGCGCCCAGATGGAGGCCGCACGCAGCGCCTTGGTCGAGGCACAAACCACACTCGGAAAAACCAAAATTACAGCGCCCATTGGCGGCCTGATCAATGCCCGTCCGCTGGACGAAGGCGATTTCGTCAATATCGGCGATGCGCTTTTCACGCTGGTTGACCTCGACCCGATCAAGGTCAACGGCTATATCGCCGAGCGTGATCTTGGCCTGATCGAGAAGGGCGCGCAAGCCACCGCAGAATTTCTGGACGGCAGCACTATCGAAGGCCCGCTCACCTTTATCGCCTCGGCGGCAGACCCTGAAACCCGTACCTTTCAAGTCGAAATGACCGCGCCAAACTCGGATCTCAAAGTTCAAGACGGCCTGACCGCGCGCCTGCGTATCCCCGTATCCGAGCGCAAGGCCCATAAAATATCACCTTCCATCCTCTCCCTGAATGAAGAGGGAAAAATCGGCGTTAAAATCGTTAATGATGCGGACATAGTCGTGTTCAAACCCATCGAAATCCTCTCCGACCAGAGCGAGTTTATGTGGATTGAAGGCCTTGCGGATCAGGTAAAACTGATCACCGTCGGACAGGAATTCGTCAAGGGCGGCCAGAAAGTCAAACCTGTCATCGCAAACGGAAACGGCGCGCTATGATTGCACCGATTATAGATGCATCGCTCAGCCGCGCCCGCACTGTGCTGGCTATCTTACTACTGCTCTTTATTGCGGGCACCTATTCCTATGTGAACATCCCAAAGGAATCCTCACCCGATATCGACATTCCGCAGATTTATATCTCCGCCTATTTAGAGGGCATATCGCCGGAGGATTCCGAGCGCCTACTCCTACGCCCGCTGGAACAGGAACTGGCCAGCATTGAAGGCGTGAAGGAAATGAAATCCTCGGGCTATCTCGGCGGCGGCTTTGTACTGCTGGAATTTCTGGCGGGCTTTGATAAGAAGAAGGCGCTAGATGATGTACAAAAAGCCGTCGATCAAGTGCGCCCCGACCTGCCCGAAGACGTAGAAGAGCCGAATGTTACGGAGGTTAATTTTAGCCTGTTCCCCGTCCTTGTCGTGACACTATCTGGTGACGTCCCCGAGCGCACGCTGGTCACGCTCGCAAAAAATCTGCAAGACAAAATCGAAACTATTCCATCCGTCTTGGAGGCCGCCATCGCAGGCGACCGTGAAGAGCTGGTCGAGATTGTCGTCAATCCAGAACTGCTGGAAAGCTACGGCCTGAATGGACAGGATTTAATCAGTTACTTTGCGCGCTCCAACCGTTTGGTGGCGGCGGGCAATCTGGATACGGGCGCGGGGCGTTTCGCGATCGAGGTGCCGGGGCTGTTCGAAGATGTGGAAGACATCATGGAAATGCCGCTGCGCGTGTCGGGCGATTCAACCATCCGCGCCAAGGACGTGGCTGAAATCCGGCGCACTTTTAAAGACCCTGAAAACTTCGCCCGCCTGAACGGCCAGCCCGCCGTGGCGCTGGAGATCGTCAAACGATCGGGCGAGAATATCATTGATGCCATCGAGGCCGTGCGCGACACGGTCGAGGCCGAGCGCCAGTTCTGGCCGGATAATGTCGAGGTCGCCTACACCCAAGATGAATCCGAAGGCATCCGCACCATGCTGAAAGATTTGCAGAACAACGTCATCAGCGCGATTTTGCTGGTGATGATCGTGATTGTCTGGGCGCTGGGTCCGCGCGCCGCCACGCTGGTCGGCGTTGCCATTCCCGGCGCATTTTTAACGGGTATTCTTGTGCTCTACGCCATGGGTCTGACCGTCAATATCGTGGTGCTCTTCGCGCTCATTCTCTCCGTTGGGATGCTGGTCGACGGCGCGATTGTAGTGGTTGAGCTTGCCGACCGTAAAATGGCCGAAGGCTTGAGCAAGCTCGAGGCCTACCGCATCGCCTCCAAACGCATGTCTTGGCCGATTGTCTCCTCTACCATCACAACGCTGGCCGCCTTTGCGCCGCTCTTATTCTGGCCGGATATTGTCGGCGAATTTATGAAATATATGCCGCTCACGCTCATATGTGTGCTGTCCGCCTCGCTTCTTATGGCGCTTATATTCGTGCCTGTCATGGGCTCGCTGATCGGCAAGCCGGGCGCGGCGGCGGATGATGATGTCATGAAACAACTCTCGGCGGCCGAAGAAGGTAGCCTTGATGACATTACAGGCTTTACCGCTTGGTATTTGAAGGTGCTGAAAGGCGCGCTGCGCGTACCCGGTATTATTATGGGCGGGGCGTTTGCTCTGCTGGTCGGGGTCATTATCCTGTATTCTATGGTCGGTAAAGGCATTGAGTTTTTCCCCGAGATAGAGCCCGATCTCGCCTCCGTCCTCGTTCATGCGCGCGGCAATCTCTCCGTTTACGAAAAAGACCAGCTGGTGCGTGAAGTTGAAGAACGCGTGCTGAAAGTCGAGGGGCTGGAAACTGTCTACACCCGCGCAGGCGGCTCCGCGCAGCAAGGCTCCGATCTGGCCGAAGATGTTATCGGCCAACTCCAGCTACAATTCATGGATTGGGATAAGCGCCGCAGCGCTGATGCGATCCTCGATGAGATACGCCAGAAAACCAATGACATCGCGGGTATCCACACCGAAACCCGCAAACAGGAAGGCGGGCCACCAACAGGCAAAGACGTGCAAATCCAGCTCGCCAGCCGCTTCCCCGAAAAACTGGAGGCCATGACCCTCACCGTGCATGACGCGCTGGAGGAAATCGGCGATTTCCGCGACATTGAAGACAGCCGCCCCTTACCCGCCATCAAATGGGAGTTGGACGTCAACCGCGCCCAGGCCGCCAAATACGGGCTGGATGTCGTGGCCGTCGGAGATTATATCCGCATGGTCACGAACGGCCTGAAAATTTCCGAATACCGCCCCGATAACAGTGATGATGAAATTGATATTGTTGTGCGCCATGATAAAGACCGCCGCACCATCGACCAGCTGGACCGCGTGCGCATAGACGCCGGAAGCGGCTCCATCCCCATCAGCAATTTCGTGACCCGCAGCGCCGAACCCGCCGTTGGCGTGGTCAACCGCGCCGATCAGCGCCGCATTATCACGGTGAAAGCCGATCTGCCCCCCGGCATCAACACCAATGATAAGGTCGAAGAGGTAAAAACATGGCTTGAGAACAACCGCGAGCGCCTCGACCGCGATGTCGAGATCACCTTTAAAGGCGAGGATGAACAGCAACGCGACTCCCAAGAATTCCTGATGAAAGCCTTCCTGATCGCACTCTTTATGATGGCCATTATTTTGGTGACCCAGTTCAACAGCTTCTATAGTGCGCTCCTCATCCTGACCGCGGTCATCATGTCCACCATCGGCGTTCTGATTGGTCTACTGGTCACGGGCGAGCCATTCGGGATTATCATGAGCGGTATCGGCGTGATCGCGCTGGCCGGTATTATCGTGAACAACAATATCGTGCTGATTGATACCTTCGACCATCTGCGCCTGACCAATGACAAAAACCGCCCCGTCTTCGAGCTGATTATGCGCACAGGAGCGCAGCGTTTGCGCCCGGTTTTGCTGACCACGATCACCACGGTGGTCGGGCTGATGCCGATGGTGCTGCAGGTCAATATCGATTTTGTCGAACGCTCGGTGAATTACGGCGCGCCATCCACGCAATGGTGGGTGCAGCTTTCCACCGCCATTGTGTTTGGCTTATCCTTCTCAACGGTATTAACCCTGATCGTCACCCCGAGTGCGCTTATGCTGAGGGAGAATATCGGGCAATATCTGGCGCACCGTAAAGAGCGCAAAGAAAAAGCCGCTTAAAAGCGACCTGAAAAAAGACAAAAATAAAGCCGGAACTTATTCGATAATCTCGAGCTTAACCGCCTCGCGGCCCTTATCGACATCTTTAAGCGTGACCCGCACACGTTCGCCGCCGCGCAGCTCCTCGATTTCGTTGGCATCAAGGCAGCTCTGATGGATGAAAATATCCTTCATCCCATCGTCGGGTATAATAAAGCCAAACCCTTGCTCGGGCTTGAACCATTTCACCAGACCGCCCATTGTATAGGTGCCGTTTTCCGCATCGACATCGGGCATAGTGGTCACGGAGCCCAGATTAACAACTTCTATAATCTCGCCAACCTGTTTGCCTTTATCGCCATCGACAACGCTGCAGATAAGCTCCGCCCCTTCCCCGATGGAATGTACGCCGGCCTTTTGCAAAGTTGTGACATGAAGAAAGGCATCGTAATCGCCGCTATCGGGAACAACAAAACCAAAGCCCTTGGTACCGTTAAACCATTTCAAATGCATTTTAACGGGAACAGCCTCGTGTTGAGGGGAGGTGTTTTTTTGCGACTCTGTGGTGCTCAAAACTCTAGATCCTGCAATTCATACTGTTCAAACCTGCTCTATCCTAAAGAATAGAATCAATATTATTTTTATTCTTATATAAAAACCAATACGAATCTACCCCCCAATTCATAATGGCTATTTTTCTATTTGAGTAGCATGGCGGCCCGTTTCGCGGTACAATACTATATTATTGTTATA
>Ga0098074_1000970_pt1 | contig 16220 bp, 15 predicted proteins | sample 32_taG_FD_75064 | JGI IMG/M metagenome (GOLD analysis project Ga0098074, IMG submission 75064) | Marine viral communities from the Gulf of Mexico - 32_GoM_OMZ_CsCl metaG | ecosystem: Environmental > Aquatic > Marine > Oceanic | place: Atlantic Ocean: Gulf of Mexico | collected 2015-07-12
CGGGCCATATGAGGTGCGTTCAATCCGACAAAGCCGATGGTGCCCGTGAAACTGACCGCCCCTGCCGTCAGCGCGGCGGTGATCAGAAAGCAGCGTTTGCGCAATGCCGCCACATCCAGACCAAGGCTCGCTGCATTCGCCTCTCCCAGCCGGAGCGCGGTCAGCGCCCAGATGTCGCGGATGATGACGGGCAGACAGACCAGCAGGATCGCCCCCGAGACCTGCACCGCTGTCCAGTTGGCCCTGAGCAGCGATCCGAACAGCCAGAAGACGATCTGTTGCAGCACCTCGGGCGCGGCCAGAAACTGCACCAGCGCCTGAAGCGACTGGAAGAAGAACAGAACCGCGATGCCCGCCAGCACAAGGATGTCGGGACTGGCCCCCTTGGTGCGGGAGACTAGCCAGACCATGCCCGTTGCCAGCAATGTGGCGGCAAAGGCGGCCAATGGAGTCAGCAACCATTGCGGGATGGGCGCGGCGATGTAGGAGGTGCCAAGGATCGCCAGCGCCGCCCCGAACCCGGCAGCCGCCGAAAACCCCAGCGTGAAGGGCGAGGCCAGCGGATTGGCCAGTATCGTCTGCATCAGCAGCCCCGCCAATCCCAGCGATACGCCCACGATCACGGCCATGGCCAACTGCGGCAGACGGATCTGCCACAGAATCGTCGCCGCGGCCCGATTTGCGCCGCTTGGTCCCGCAAGCAACGCCTGCCAGACCTCGGGCGGGCTCATGCGCGAGGGGCCGGTGCCCAGATCCAGCAGCGCCAGAATAGCCAGCAACAGGACGGCGGCCATAACCGCCGCCCCGCGCTGTGCGGCACGGACCTGCCATGACCGAAGGGCGCGTGTCTGTGCCGCGACGCTCATGGCAGTTGTGTCACAAAGACACCCTTTGCCGGGATCGGCAAATAAGCCTCATAGAAGGCCGCGAGTTCCGCTGCGGGGTCCACATCGGCAAAAGCCTCAGGATATAGCGCCTTGGCGATGGCGCGGGCATAGACGAAATCCGACAGCGTGCGATTGCCACCATGATAGACGCCGTAAACCTGGCCGGTCCGCACCGCAGGCAGGTCCGCCCATCCGTCGCGCGCCACATAGGCGGCCATGCGCGCCTGTGCCAGCGCGCCATCCTGGCCGAAACCCAGAAGAACGGCCTCGGGCCGGTTCAGCCATTCCGACCCTGCCAGCAGGATCACATCGGGTTGCTGCGCGATGATGTATTCGGGGTTCAGCGGCCCCCAGTTCTCGATCTGGCCCGCCGCGATATTCTGACCGCCGACCATGTCGATCACACCTGCCCACATGCCGCGACCATAGCTGTTGCCGATTTCGGACGGGCCGCGCTGGGCCAGTTCGACATAGATCTTGCGATCCGAAGGGCCGGCCTTGGCGATGCGCTCAAGGGTGTCGCGCGTCTTGGCCTCATACATCGTGGCCAGTGCCTCGGCCCGTTCCGGCTGTCCCATCACCGCCCCCAGGATGCGGGTGGACAGAAGATGCCGTTCCAGCGTCTGCGCATTATAGTCGATGGCGACGACAGTGATCCCGGCGGCGTCCAGTTGCGCCATGCCCGGTGCGCCAATCGCGGCGGTCTGCCAGGCCGACAGGATTGCGACATCGGGCTGCGATGCGATCAGCGCCTCGACTGAGAAACTGTTGTCATCGGCATTGCCGAAGTCCGGCAGATCCTTCAATCGCGGAAAGCGGGCGGTATAGGCGGCCCATTGGCCAGGGCGCCAGTCCGCCCAAGGCGCGCGCGAAAGCGAGACCAGACGCTCCACCCCTTCGGCTCCGGCGACGGCCAGATAATCCTCGTAGTAGAACCCAAGCGCCACACGTTCGGGCACGCTGGCAAGCGTCACATCGCGCCCGTCAATGTCGGTCAGGGTGATCTGCGCCATGGCAGGCAGGGCGCTCATGCAGGTGGCCCATGCGGCCAGTATCAGATGTTTCATGTCTGTATCCTTTGGGATGTGGTGATGACAGGACAGGGGCGCAGGCGGCACCGCGCCGGTGCGGCGGTGCTGACGCCAGCCGTTTCCAGCCAGAGATTGCAGTCCTGTGATGGTTTAATGTCTGTCCGCTGTTTGCGGGAATGAGTGCCCGACAGGCACCCGGACGGGATCAGACCGATATGGGCGGAGCGCGGGGCTGCGCGCGGGGTGGGGCGGTCGCAGGCGGCAGCAGCAGGTGGTGATGAGCGACCAGCGTCGTCTCGCGCAGCCGTCGCGCCTGCGCTGCGCAGCAGGATGGATCATGATCGGGCATCGCCTGCGAGATCACGAGGCAGGCCATGCCATGCCCTTCGGCCTCGCCGTCAGGCTGCGGGGGCGCGGGTTTCACGACACCATCGGCGGCGATGAGCATCTCGCGCGGGCCGTCGTCGGTGCAGATCACCATGCGCATCCCGTCGCCATCGCTGGCACGCATCATCCCCTGCGGCACCGTTCCGGCGGCCAGCAGCGCGAGCATCAGAACAGCGCGCAAAAGGTTGATGACGGGTGTGATCATGCGTTCAGATTATCCACGCCGGGCAGCCATGGCTTGATGTCCAGCAGCGGTGTTCCGTCAAAGGCGTCCAGCGCATCCACGGTCAGGATGCCAGCCGCATGGTCTATGTCCAGCAGCCGCACACAGGCCAGCGCCACCGGATTGGGCCGCGCGGGCGAGCGCAGGGCAAAGACACCGCGCGGCGCGGGGCGATGGGCGGGGCTCTGCACGATCAGATCGCGCCGCGCCTCCGCCATCCAATACAGCAGGATGACCCCGTCGCCGGGCAAGAGACCGTCCAATCCGGGGCGATAGGCAGGATCGACCACAGCCTGAAACAGCCCGCCGCGGCTGCGCGCCTCGGTCAGGTTCTTGGGGCAGTCGCCCTTGCGCCACGGGGTTGCCAGATGGCCGATGAAGGCAAGGCCTGCCTGCGCAGTCTGGCCCGGATCAAAGGACAGCGCCCTTTCGCCGGGGCGTGAGTCATTATCCGCCATGCGCCGCACCATGTGCCTGGCCGACCATGCCGGCGCGACCGATGACGATCGTCCCCTCGAAGCGATCAAGGCGCGCGGTCAGGTCGGCCTCCAGCCCGGCTTCGGCGGTGACAACTGCCTGCGCCAGCGTCTCTGCATCGGTCCGGCTCAACCCTTGCGCCATGAAACTGGCGGGCTGCAACAGGCTTTCGCCGGCGCAAAGCTCGACGAACCAGCCCTGTGCGTCACGACGCAGGAAGGCGCGGCCGGCATTGCCATCCTGCGACCAGCCAGCGACGGCAACATCGCCCTGCACGGTGATCGGCGCAACCTGCAAGGGCGCGTCGGCGCGGTCGAACTGCGCCATCAGCAGCGTCGCAATCTGCGCTGTGGCCGAGGTGTCCTCTGCGCCCGGTGAAACAGCGGAATGGTCGTGCTGGCTGTGATCGCCACCCCCCGGCGGGTCGATCTGGAACGTGGTCTCGATCCGCCCGGCGCGTTCGAAGATGAAGGTGACGGGATGCAGCTCTCCCTCGGTCAACGGTCGGGTCAGGCCCATCAGCATGATGTGGAAACCGCCCGGCTCGAGCGCGACGATGTCGCCCGCCGGAATGGTGATCCCGTCCTGCCGGATCATCCGCGCCACGCCATCGGCGCCATGTTCGGTGGTGTGCAGCTCTGCCACCGCCGCCACAGGTGTCTCGACCGCGATCAGACGGTCATCGGCGCTGCCCTCATTCGCGATGACGACATAGCCAGCCGCTGATTTCGCCATGGCCGAGGGTGCGGGGATATTGGGATGGATCAGTTCCAGATCACCTGCGGCAATTCCATGCGCGACGGCCATCGGCGTGGTCAGAAGCAGCGCCGCGCTGAGCATGGCAAGAAGGGGGTTCATGAACGTGTCCTTTCTGGAGGTGTGATGTCGGGTGTGGTCAAACGGATGCGGCCCATTCACCGCAAGAGCCGCAATGTCCCGCTCCGGCGCAATGGCGGAAGATGTCATGGGCGTATCCTCTGGAATGGGCACCAAGGCCCGATGGCGATCAGGGGGGTCGCGAAACGTGATCAGGCCAGAGGGGGCGCGCGCAATCCCAGCGCAGGGTCAAGCACCATGCGCGGGGCGCGGCTTTCGTTTGGGGCAACGATGCGGGACAGCATCCGCAGATCGGCATCGCGCCGCAGGTCGGGTTGGCGCGGCTCTGCGCCCGCCGCGACGATCTGACAGGCAGAACAGTCCAGATGGGCGGGCATTCCGTCATCCAGCGGATCGGCGCAAAGATCGGACAGGCTGCCGCCTGCAAGAACATAGGCCTGCACCGCGGCGTCAGACTGTGCTGGCGCGCGATGGGCAAAGCCAATCATCACCAGCGCGGCAACCAGGGTTGCAACAACCGCAAGACGTGACAGGATGGCGAGACGCTGGACCATGTTTGCGTCAATGCTATGCTCGACTGCGCAATTCAAGCCTTTTCAGCCGGCTCGCCCTTCGGGCACGGCTTCCGCATCGGCAGAGCCCGCAGGGCGATAGGGCTGGTTGTGGCGACGTGCCACATGCCAGAGATCGGAGCCTTCGGTGCGCGCATGGCCATGGCCGGTGGCTTCGAAAACGCGTGCCGCCTCGGTCGCGGCCCCGTCCAGAATCGCCTCTTTGTCCAGATGCGGGATGTGTCGGTCTTCCATCAGCACGCGGCCATCGACCAGCACCGTATCCACATCCGCAGCCGTTGCGAAATGGGTGATCCGGTTCAGGGCCATCACGGGTGGCCACAGATGCGGCTTGCGCCCGTCCAGCAGGATGATGTCGGCCTTCTTGCCCACCTCGAGCGAGCCGATCTCGGTCTCCAGTCCCAGTGCACGGGCGGCGTCGATGGTGCACATCTCCAGCGTTTTGCCTTCGGGCAGGACGGCAGGATCGCGGAAATGGCGGCGGTGGTAGTGCATCGCCTGCGCCATGTGGCGGAACATGTCAAAGCCGCGGTCCGGCGCGCCCGCGTCCGAGCCAAGGCAGACGGTCACGCCCGCCTCGAGCAGTTCGGGCACCGGGCAGCGACCGATGATCGACATGATGGCGCTGGGGTTATGGATGATCGTGGCGCCCGTGTCGCGCAGCGCGTCGAAATCCGCCTCGGTCAGGTCCACGCTGTGCCCCAGGGCCGCGCGTGGCGACAAGAGGCCAAGGTCACGGGCCAGCGCGATGGACCCTTCGCGGTGGCCGTCCTGCGTGAACAGCACGCCGGTGCGGTCCTGTAGAGCGCGCATGGCGGTGGACATGGCGCGGATCTCGTCCCCATGTGCAGCCATGTGATCGGCCGTATAGACCGGCAGGATCAGCGCCACGCCGGTGCGCCGGGTCAGAACATCGTCATGCCGCGCGATCAGGTCGGCGCAGACCTGCATCTGCGCGTCGAAACTGACGGGCTGGTGGTCGGGGCCGAAATGGCGCGGAAAGGGCAGGCGGCCCGGCCCCACGGCCATGATCGTGCGCAGACCGCTTTCCACCGTGGCGGCGCAATGGGCATCCCCTGCCGCGGGCGTGTCGGTGCGATAGACATCGGCCCCGCCGCCCAGCAGCGATACCGCTGTTGTCACCCCGCCCATCAGCCGTTCGAGCTGCGCCAGTCGCTGTTCGGCGCGCCAGAAATCCGGCGTGGCGGCATGGGCGTAGATGTCGGCGCAGATCTGGAACCACAGGTCGCCATCCCCGTCGCCGGCCGCGCGGACAAGGCCGTGACCGGCATGGGAATGGGCGTCGATCAGGCCTGGCAGGGCGATCAGGCCGGGGCGGTCGATCAACTGCCGCGCCGGGGGCGGGGTGCCGGTGCCGATGGCCGCGATCCGGTCGGCATCCACGGCGATCCACCCTCCCTCGATCACGCGGCGGTCACGGTCCACGGTGACGATCGTGGCGCAGCGGATCAGCAGGTCATGCGGCGCGCTCATGCCAGCAGATCCCGCAGGTCGCTGGGTTCCTGCGTGTCCTGTTCCAGATCAAGCTGGCCTTCCAGATGGTCGATATGGTGGTTCATCAGATGTTTGGCGCGATCCGCATCGCCGTGCGCGATGGCCGCCACGATCTCGGCATGTTCATCGGGGCCGCAATCGGTCTGGCTGCGGGTCTGATACATCACGATGATCAGCGAGGTGCGCGAGAGCAGATCCCGCAGCACATCCCACAGATAGGGCGATCCGGCCAGTTCCCCGATCAACAGATGGAATGCCCCCGACAGCCGCACCGTCGCCTTGGTGTCGCCCGCCGCCCGCGCCTCGCGCTCCTGGGTCACATGGGCCTCCAGCCGGGCAATCGCCGTGGGCGTCACCACTTCGCACAGGCGCGCGACAAGCTGCGTTTCGATGGTGCGGCGCGCAAAGAAGATGTCCCGCGCCTCCTCGATCGACGGCTGCGAGACGAAGGCGCCGCGATTGGGCACCAGCGTCACCAGCCCGTCATGCTCCAACGCGGCCAGCGCCTGCCGGACACGGGCGCGACTCACCGAGAAGATCTCGGCCAGTTGCTCCTCCTTGAGGCGGGTGCCGGGCTTTAGCTTGCGTTCGGCGATCGACAACCAGATGCGGTTGTAGATCTCGATATGGGGGGCGTCGGTGTTTGTTTCGGCCAGATTCATGCTGGGTATCCTTCGGTCCTGAAAGGTAATTTCAGGTTTGCCTAATTTTAAGTCAACAATAATGTCTGCACAAGAATAAAAAATTGTAGACAATTTAGAGTCCGTATGTTTGCAATATACGCATCGCGGCCATGCAAGCCCTGCAATGCGGCCAGCGCAACAACCAACGGGAGATTTGCGATGCTTCGCCACCTCATGATGACCGCCGCCGCTGCGACGCTGTTTGCGACCGGGGCCAGTGCCGAAACCCTGCGCTTTGCCACGGCGCGCGATGTCTACGGGCTTGACCCCCATGCCGTCACCGACAGTTTCACCAATATCTTCACCCATCACATCTATGAGCCGCTGGTGCGCTATGACGCCGAACTGAAGATCGAGCCGGCGCTGGCGACCGCATGGGAGGTGATCGAGCCGACCCGCGTGCGTTTCACCCTGCGCGACGGCGTGACCTTCCACGGGGGCGAAACCTTTGGTGCGGATGACGTGCAGGTGTCGCTGATGCGGGCGGTCGATCCGAAATCGCCCCTGCGTGGCAACCTTCCCGGTCTGAAAGCGGTCGAGATTGTGGACGATCTGACCGTCGATCTGATCCTGGAGGGGCCGACGCCGCTCCTGAACAATTACCTCACCAATATCTTCATCCTCGACAAAGGCTGGCTGGAGGCGAACAACGCCGTCGCCCCCATTGATGCCAGCCAGGGCGAGGAAGGCCATACCACCAACAACGCCAACGGCACCGGGCCTTTCGTTCTGGAAAGCCGCCGCCCTGATGCGCTGAACGTGCTGGTGGCCAATGCCGCGTGGTGGGATACGCCCGTGCACAACCTGACCCGGATCGAACATACGCCCATCGGATCGGATGCCACCCGCGTGGCGGCGCTGCTGTCCGGCGAGATCGACCTGATCGAACCCGCGCCCTTGCAGGATGCCGGCCGGATCGAAGCGGCCGAGGGTGTGCGGATGCTGCAAAACCCCGGTCTGCGCAGCATCATGATGGGCATCAACATGGGCGACAGCCTTGTGGATGGCAATGTCGACGGCAATCCGCTGAAGGATCTCCGTGTGCGGCAGGCGCTGTATCACGCGATCAACATGGACCTGATCCGCGACCGGATCATGCGCGGCAAGTCGCGTGTCACCGGATCGCTGATCGCGCCCGAGGTGAACGGCTATACCGAGGAGATGGACGCGCGCCTGCCCTATGATCCCGAACGCGCCAAGGCGCTGCTGGCCGAGGCGGGCTATCCCGACGGGTTTGCCTTCAACCTGAATTGCCCCAATGACCGCTATGTCAATGACGAGGGCATCTGTCAGGCGATGGCCGCGATGCTGGCGCAGGCGGGGCTGGAGCCGCGTCTGGTGACGGAACCGCGCCAGATGCATTTCCAGAAGGTCGATAACCGGCAGGTCGATGTGTTCATGCTGGGCTGGGCGACGCTGCCGATGCTGGACGGGTTCTCGGTCCTGTCGGCGATGCTGGCGACGCCGGGCGGCGAATACGGCACCTTTACACCGGCGGGCTATTCCAACCCGCGCGTGGACGAGTTGACCAAGGCTGTCGCCACCGAAGTCGATCCCGAAAAGCGCAACGCCATGATGATCGAGGCGCTGATGCTGGCCAAGGATGACGTGGCATGGCTGCCGCTGCACCAGCAGCCGCTGTCATGGGCCGCACGCGACACCGTTGAGGTGCCGCAGGCCGCCGATGATCTGGTGCGCCTGTGGTATGCGCGCGTCACCAAGTGATCCGGTCGGGCAGGGGGCCATCCCCTGCCCACCATGACCCAAGGGAGGTTCCACAATGCTTGGTTTCCTGATCCGCCGGATCATCCAGTCGGTGTTCGTGATGCTGGCCGTCGCGCTGATCGCCTTCATGATGTTCCGCTTCATGGGTGATCCGGTCAATTCCATGGTGGCCGAAACCGCCACGACCGAAGAACGCGACGCGGTGCGCGAGCGTCTTGGTCTGGATCAGCCGCTTTATGTCCAATACGGCCGCTTTGTCGCCCGTGCTGCGACCGGGGATTTCGGCCTGTCCTGGCGCAATGCGCGGCCGGTCTCGACCTTGCTGGCGGAACGGTTCCCGGCCACGGCGGAACTGGTGCTGGTGGCGGCGGGGCTGTCGCTGGTGCTGGGGATTCCCCTGGGCATCCTGACGGCCCTCAGGCCGCATAGTGTTTCGACGCAGGCGTTGCAGCTGATGTCGCTGGTGGGGATTTCGTTGCCCACCTTCGTGACGGGTATCCTGCTGATCCTGATCTTTTCGGTCTGGCTGGGCTGGTTGCCATCCTTCGGGCGGGGCACGGTGGTGGATGTGGGCTGGTGGTCCACGGGGTTCCTGACGCTGTCGGGCCTCAAGGCGCTGATCCTGCCCTCCGTGATGCTGTGCCTGTTCCAGTTGACGCTGATCATGCGGCTGGTGCGATCCGAGATGATGGAGGTCTTGCGCACCGATTACATCAAATTCGCCAAGGCGCGGGGTCTGACCAACCGTTCCATCCATTTCCATCACGCGCTGAAGAACACGCTGATCCCCGTCATCACCATCTTCGGGCTGCAATTGGGCGGGCTGATCGCCTTTGCTATCATCACTGAGACGGTGTTCCAGTGGCCGGGGATGGGGGCGCTGTTCATTCAGGCCGTCAGCTTTGGCGATGTGCCGGTGATGGCCGCCTATCTGGTGCTGGTCAGCCTGATCTTCGTGATCATCAATACCACCGTCGATCTGCTCTATGCCGTGCTCGACCCGCGCCTGCGGGTCGAGGGCGCGCGGGCGGCCCATTGACCTGCCGGAGGATGCCATGACCGACACAACCCAACCGAACACGACCCCCTCGGCGCTGGCGCGCCTGTGGAACAGCGATCTGGCGTGGAATTTCCGCCGTTCCTGGACGGCCCGCATCTCCAGCCTGCTGATCCTGATCCTGTTCGCTGCCGCCCTGTTCGCGCCGCTGCTGGCCACGCAGAACCCCTATGACATTTCGCAACTGTTCCTTCTGGACAGCGAATTGCCCCCCGCCTGGATCGAAGGGGGCGATCCCCGCTATCTGCTGGGAACGGATGAACAAGCGCGCGATCTTTATTCGTCGATCCTTTACGGGTTGCGCCTGTCGCTGATTGTGGGCTTTGCCAGCGTGGCGCTGGCGGCGGTAGTGGGCATCTCGCTGGGTCTTATTGGGGGCTTCTTGGGCGGCATGGTGGACGGTGCCATTATGCGGGTGGCCGACATCCTGCTCAGCTTTCCGGCCATTCTTGTGGCGCTGCTGGTCAATGGTATTGCGCGCGGTGTGCTGCCGCCCGAACGCCATGCGGATGCGGCGATCTGGGTGCTGATCCTGGCCATCGGCCTGACCAACTGGGTGCAATATGCCCGCACCGTGCGCGGATCGACCATGGTCGAGCGGCAGAAGGAATATGTGCAGGCCGCGCGCATCAATGGTGTGTCGGGCATGGGCATCATGATGCACCACATCCTGCCCAATGTGCTTGGCCCTGTGCTGGTCATCGCCACGATCAACCTTGGCATGGCCGTGCTGACCGAGGCGTCGCTGTCCTTCCTTGGCGTGGGGATGCCCGCCACGCAGCCCAGCCTTGGCACGCTCATCCGTATCGGCAACGAATACCTGTTCTCGGGCATCTGGTGGGTGGTGATCTTTCCGTCCGTCGTGCTGGTCGCGCTTGTGCTGGCGGTCAACCTGTTGGGTGACTGGCTGCGCGACGCCCTGAACCCCAAGCTGAGGTAAGCGTCATGACCCTTCTGACTGTCGAGAACCTGACCGTGGCCTTTCCGGGCCGTCACGGCACCGTCAACGCGATCGAGGATGTGAGCCTGAGCATCTCGCCCGGCGAAATCCTTGGGATGGTGGGGGAATCCGGTGCCGGCAAATCCATGACCGGGGCCGCCATCATCGGGCTGATCGAACCACCGGGGCGCATCGCGGCGGGTGAAATCCGGCTGGAAGGCCAGCGGATCGACACGCTGCGCCCCGATGAGATGCGCCGCATCCGGGGCCGCAGGATCGGGGCGATCTTTCAGGATCCGCTGACCAGTCTCAACCCGGTTCTGACCGTGGGCGAGCAGTTGATCGAGACGATCCAGACGCATCTGAAACTGCCCAAGGACGAGGCCCGCGCCCGCGCCATCGACTGGCTGCGCCGGGTTGGCATCCCCGCCCCCGAGGCGCGGATCGACACCTATCCGCATCAATATTCCGGCGGGATGCGGCAACGGGTGGTCATTGCGCTGGCGCTCTGCGCCGAGCCGTGTCTGGTGATTGCGGATGAACCCACCACGGCGCTGGATGTCAGCGTGCAGGCGCAGATCATCGCGCTGTTGCGCAAACTGGCGCGCGAAACCGGCGTGGCGGTGATCCTTGTGACGCATGACATGGGCGTGATTGCCGAAACCGCCGACCGGGTCGCCGTGATGTATGCGGGCCGCATCGTCGAAGTGGGGTCGGTGACCGAGGTTCTGACCGCGCCGCGCCACCCCTATACGCGCGGTCTGATGGCGTCGATCCCGCGGATCGGCGCGCGGCCCGATGTGCTGCCGCAGATCGAGGGGGCGATGCCGCGCCCCCATGCGCGGCCCGCGGGCTGTGCCTTTGCCCCGCGCTGCCCTGCGCGGATCGACATATGCAGCCAGACCCGCCCCGACCTGACCGGCCACGCCACAAGGTCCGTCGCCTGCCATTTGAGCAAGGAGGTTCCCGCATGAGCGATCCGATCCTGACCGTGACCGGTCTGAAAAAGACCTTCGATCTGTCGCAGCCATTCCTGACCCGTTTGACGCAAGGTGGCGGGCGCAAATATGTGCACGCGGTGGATGGGGTCGATTTCACGATCCCGCGCGGCACCACCCTCAGCCTTGTGGGGGAATCGGGATGCGGCAAATCCACCGTCGCGAAACTTCTGATGGGGCTGACCCAGCCATCGGCGGGCAGTATCCGCTTTGACGGGCATGAATTGGCGGGCACCCGCGCAGGCCAACCCCCGGCGGTGCGGCGGCGGATGCAGATGATCTTTCAAGACCCCTATGCCAGCCTGAACCCGCGCTGGCGCGTGGCGCGGATCATCGGCGAACCGATGAAGAGTTTCGGCACCCATCCCGATCCTGTGGCGCGACGCCGCGAGGTGGACCGGCTGCTGGAATTCGTGGGCCTTTCGGCCGCGGATGGCGAGAAGTTCCCGCATGAGTTTTCCGGCGGGCAACGGCAGCGCATTTCCATTGCGCGGGCGATTTCGACCAAGCCCGAGTTTCTGGTCTGCGACGAACCCACCTCGGCGCTTGATGTGTCGGTGCAGGCGCAGATCCTGAACCTGATGCGCGAATTGCAGCGCGAGCTGGGGTTGACCTATCTGTTCATCAGTCACGATCTGGCGGTGGTCAATTACATCTCGGACCAGATCGGGGTGATGTATCTGGGTCGTCTGGTGGAACTGGCCCCGGCGGATCGCATCTTTGCCGCGCCGCAGCACCCCTATACGCGGCTGCTGCTGGATACCGTGCCCGACATCACCATGGCGCATCGCGATATGGACCGCCCGGCGGGAGAGGTGCCCAATCCCATCACGCCGCCCTCGGGATGCCATTTTCACCCGCGCTGCCCCCTTGCCAATGACCGCTGCCGGTCCGAGGCTCCGGCCTTTCGCACCCGTGGTGACAGCCATGTGCGCTGCCACGCGGTCGAGGAAGGGCGCACCGATCCCATGCCACTCAGAAAGGCCGGATGATGGACTTTGATTTTACCCAACTGCCGCCGCAGGATCGCTATCGCCTGCTGACCAATTTCGTGGGGCCGCGCCCCATCGCGCTGGTCACGACGCGGTCAGAGGCGGGGCATAGCAATGCCGCCCCCATGAGCTTTTTCAACGTCTTCTCGCAAGATCCGCCCATCGTGATTTTGGGCGTGCAGACGCGCGGCGATGGGCAGGAAAAGGACACGCTGGTCAATATCCGCCGCACATCGCAATTCTGCGTCAATATGGTGGACATGGAGTTGGCCGAGGCGATGATCCTCTGCGGTGTCAACTTCGCCTCCGATGTGGACGAGCCTGCCTTTGCCGGGCTGGACACCGCCCCCTGCCGCCAGATCGACGCGCATTACATCGCCCGCACCCCTTGCGCGATGGAATGCCGGGTGGAACGGATCATCGACTTTCCCCGCCGCGCCATCATTCTGGGCGAGGTGGTGGAAATGACCGTGCGCGACGACTGCATGGATGCGCAGGGCCGCTATGTGAACCCCGATGTCTATCAGCCCATCGCGCGGCTTCATGCCGATAATTACATCGTGGCGGATCGCCAGTTCGAGCTGCTCAAGCCTGCCGGGGCGGCGGAATGGGAAGCGGCGCAACTGACACCTGCGACAGAAAAGGCCAGATGATGCTGATCCATGTCATCAACCCCAACTCCACCGCCAGCATGACCGACCAGATCGGGCGCGCGGCGCGGCGTGTCGCGTCCCCCGGCACCCGGATCGACCTTGTCACGGCGCAGGCCACGCCCGTGTCCATCGAAGGTTACGCTGACGAGGCGCTGGCCGTGCCTGCCATGTTGTCGGCCATCCGTGCCGCCGAAGCGCGGGGGGCGGCGGCCCATGTGATCGCCTGTTTCGACGACCCCGGCCTGTCCGCCGCGCGTGAAGTCGCCGCAGGTCCGGTGCTGGGCATCTGTCAGGCGGCCATCAGCGTGGCCATGACCCTGTCCGCGCGCTTTTCCGTGGTGACAACCCTGCCGCGTTCGGTCCCGATCATCGAGGATCTGGCCGATGCTTACGGCGCAGGTCGCCGCTGCCGCCGCGTGCGCGCCATCGACCTGCCCGTTCTGGCGCTGGAGGAAGATCCGGTCTGTGCCGAGGCGCTGATCGCTGCCGAAATCCGCGCTGCGCGCGCGGAAGAGGGGGCCGAGGCGGTGATCCTTGGCTGCGCCGGTATGGCCGAGCTGTGCGACAAGCTCTCGCGTGATACGGGCGTTCTGGTGATCGACGGCGTCACCGCCGCCGTGCGTCAGGCCGAGGCGCTGGTGGGCATGGGCTACCGCACATCGAAACTGGGCGGCTATGCCTGGCCGCGCGTCAAGACAGGGGGCTTCGCCCCGGAGGCCGCATGACCGACCTGCTGATCCGCAATCTGCGCCCCATGGGCGCGCCCGCCACCGACCTGCTGATCCGGGATGGACGTATCGCCGCCATCGCGCCGGGGATCGACGCACCCGGCATCGCCGCCGAAGATGCGGGCGGGGCCATCGCCATCCCCGGCCTGGTCGAGGCGCATACCCATCTGGACAAGACCGTGATGGGCATGGGCTGGTATGAAAACGCCGTGGGCACCGATCTGGCGGCGATGATCAACAATGAACGCCGCGCACGGCGCGAACTTGGCCTTGATCCCGCGCGCCAGTCCATGCGGCACGCGTTGGCGCTGGTGGGGAATGGCACCACCCATATCCGCAGCCATGTGGATGTGGACACGGATAACGGCCTGTCCGTTCTGGAAGGCGTGCTGCACACCCGCGAGACGCTGCGCGATATGGTCGAGATCGAGATCGTCGCCTTCCCCCAGTCCGGGCTGATGATCCGCCCCGGCACGCTGGATCTGCTGGACAGGGCGATGACCATGGGGGCCGATCTGGTGGGCGGGCTGGACCCCTGCGGGATCGACCGCGACCCGAAAGGCCATCTGGATGCGATCTTTGCGCTGGCCGACAGGCATGGGCGCGGGATCGACATCCATCTGCACGAACCTGGAGAGATGGGGGCGTTTTCGCTGGAGCTGATCCTGGAACGCACGGCGGCGCTGGGGATGCGGGGCAAGGTCGCGGTCAGCCATGCCTTCTGCCTTGGGATGCCCGACTGGAACCGGGTCGAGGTGCTGCTGGCCGAACTGGCCGAGCAGGATGTGGCGATCCTGACCACGGGGGCGCCGTCGCGCGAGGTGCCGAACCTGAAACGCGTGCGGGCGGCTGGTCTGCGGATGGGCGCAGGCTGCGACGGGGTGCTGGATACCTGGAACCCCTGGAACCGTCCCGACATGTTGGACCGCGCCCGGATCGTGGCGCAGAAGAACAACCTGCGCGCCGATGCCGATCTGGCGCTGGCACTGGATCTGGTCACGACCGGAGGCGCGGCTGTGATGGGGGTGATGGATCACCGTCTGGCCGTGGGCTGCCCCGCCGATCTGGCACTTCTGCCCGGTCGCACATTGGCCGAGGCGGTGGCGATGGGTGGTCCCGTCCATCTGACCGTCAAGGGCGGGCGCGTCACCGGCCGCAATGGCCAACCCGTGAGGGAGGTGCCGTGATGCTGGCCGATCTGACATTGGGCCAACGCCCCAAGGGCCACACCGCACTGGCCGCGCGCTGGATCGTGGCGCACCGGGATGGTGGGCACCGTCTGCTGGAAAACGGCGAAGTGGTGTTCGACGCCGACCGCATCATCCATGTCGGCGCCCGGTTCAACGGCGATGTGGCGCGGCGTATTGATCTGGGCGAGGTGCTCATCTCTCCCGGTCTGATCGACCTGGACGCGCTGTCCGATCTGGACACGACCATGCTGGGCGTGGATTGCGGCCCCGCATGGGCTAAGGGCCGCGTCTGGCCGGATTCTTATGTCCGCCGTGGCCCGTATGAGATGTACACGCCCGACGAACTGGCCTTTCAGAAACGCTTCAGTTTTGCGCAATTGCTGTGCAACGGGATCACCTCTGCCCTGCCCATCGCTTCGCTCTTCTACCGGGAATGGGGCGAGACTGTCGCCGAGTTCGAGGCTGCGGCCGAGGCTGCGGGCGATCTGGGGCTGCGCGTCTGGCTGGGGCCGGCCTATCGGTCTGGCGGGATGGTCTGCACCGCGCCGGGCGTGCTGGAGCCGCGGTTCGACGAGGCGCGCGGGCTGGCCGGGCTGGATGAGGCCGCCCGCTTCATCACCGCGCAGGCGGGCCGTTTTGACGGGCTGGTGCAGGGGATGCTGGCCCCTGACCGGGTGGAAACCTGCACGCAGGAATTGCTGGCCCGCACCATGGCGGTGGCGGATGATCTGGACGTGCCGGTGCGCCTGCATATGGCGCAGGGGCAGATGGAACGCGATACGGTGCAGACCCTGCATGGCACGACAGCCCCGCACTGGATGGCCGGCTTCGGCGCGTTGACCCCGCGCCTGATTGCGCCTCACGCGATCTATGCCACCGAAGATGACCTGCACCTTTACGCCGATCATGGCGTGACGGTTGCACATTGTCCGTTGGTCTTTGCCCGTTCCGGCGCAATGCTGCGCAGTTTCGGAAAGCTGCGGCGGATGGGGATCAACATCGGCATGGGCACGGATACCGCACCGCCTGATATGGTGCTGAACATGGCTGTGGGCGTGATGATGGCGCGCATGGCAGGGGACAGCATCCATGACGCGGCCCCCGAACATATGCTGGATGCGGCCACGCTGGGCGGGGCCAAGGCGCTGGGCCGGTCCGATCTGGGCCGGCTGGAGCCGGGTGCCAAGGCCGACATCGCCATCTTCGACATGCAGGACGCGCTGATGGCCCCGCGCGTCGATCCTGTCCGCACGCTGATCCTTGGCGCGACAGGCCGCGTCACGCGGGCGGTGTTCGTGGATGGACGTCTGTCGATGCGTGACGGA
>Ga0098074_1000971_pt1 | contig 16218 bp, 19 predicted proteins | sample 32_taG_FD_75064 | JGI IMG/M metagenome (GOLD analysis project Ga0098074, IMG submission 75064) | Marine viral communities from the Gulf of Mexico - 32_GoM_OMZ_CsCl metaG | ecosystem: Environmental > Aquatic > Marine > Oceanic | place: Atlantic Ocean: Gulf of Mexico | collected 2015-07-12
CTTTCGCTATCGATATCGCAAAATTGGATATATGGGTAGCAATATCAGTTTAAGTTCAAACTAAAACCAAACAAATGGCTTTATTCATCTGTAAAAAATGTAAAAAGGAAAAAGAATTACAAAAGCAAACTTTAATTTTTGTAGAAAAAAAATGGAGAGTAAAAGAAGCTCTTTGTAAGTGTGGAAAATATATGGAAACGCAAACGCAAGAGGGCATTCCCTACCTAATAAGAACAGAGCCAAGCTTAAAAAACTAATGGGAAAAGGAAGAAAAAAACTACCTACAAGGGTAAAGGAAATGCAGGGTACTTTGGATGCATCAAGGCAAGTTAAAAATGAAATGCAACTTAGTACCTTATCTGAATTGCCCCCAGCTCCAGAATGGTTAAGAGAAACTGCTCAAATTGAATGGCGCAATGTAACCAATGAGCTTTTTAATTTACAAATGCTTCATCAAATTGATTTAGTTTTATTGGCTGCTTATTGCAATGCTATTTCTTTGCATATTGAAATGGAGCAATTGCTAATGGAAAAAGGAAGAGTGAATCATTACTACAATGAAGATGGTAGCTTACGGCATAGCCAAAGCAAGCCAGAAGTTAAAATAAGTAATGACAGTTTGGCTAACGCACTAAAGATTGCCAGAGAGTTTGGATTTACGCCAAGCAGTAGGGGTAGCATTTCAGCTCCTAAAATAACTAATAACACTCAAATAAATTATTTTGATTAATTTACACAACATAGATTGCATGACAGCATTAAAAGAAATGCAAGACAATCAATTTGATTTAGCTATAGTTGATCCTCCTTATGGTATTAATGCAGAGCAAGGGACAAATAGAGCAAGCAGAAAACAATTTGCTGATAAAAAATACGGATGGGATAACAAACCGCCATCAGAATTTTATTACCGAGAATTATTTAGAGTTAGTAAAAATCAAGTTATATGGGGAGCAAACCATTTTATTGAAAACATACCAAACGCAAACAGTAAAAGTTGGTTAGTTTGGGATAAAAAAAATCCAGATAGATGTTTTGCTGATGCAGAGTTGGCTTGGTGTAGCAGAATAGATAATGTACGAATAATAAATCTAAAAAGAGTACAAGAGCTAAATAAAAGAGATGGGGGAAAAATACATCCAACACAAAAGCCAGTAGCATTATATGAATGGATAATTATGCGTTATACCAAACCAGGAGATAAAATACTTGATACGCATTTAGGGAGTGGAAGTATTGCTATCGCTTGCCATAATTTAGGATTTGATTTAGAGGGGTACGAATTAGACAAAGATTATTTTGATGCAGCAAAGAAGAGATTGCAACAGCATCAAGCACAAAAAAGATTATTTTGAAATATTATTTTGATAAAGAAGCAGCCGATAGAGCTGTAAGTTTTATTGAGAAATTCATAACTCATACCAAAGGGGAGCTAACTGGCCAGGCATTACTTATGGAAAAATGGCAAAAGGAAATAGTAAAAAAGCTCTTTGGATGGAAGAATAAAAAAACCAATTTAAGGCAATACAGAACGTGCCTGATTATGGTAGGTAGGAAGAATGGCAAAACCACTCTCACAGCTGGCATAGCTCTTTATATGCTTTTTGCAGATGATGAAAGAGGGAGCGAAATATACGCTGCAGCAGGAGATAGAAACCAGGCAGGATTGGTGCATGAAATTGCAAAGCAAATGATTCTAAACAATCCAGAACTTTCAGCAAGATCAAAGGTATTAAGAAACTCAATTGTAAATGAAAGCAAGGGTAATTATTTCCAAGCTATTAGCTCTGATAGTAAAACCAAGCATGGATTTAATGCTAATTGTGTAATCTTTGATGAGCTGCATACTCAATCAAATAGGGATTTATGGGACACGCTTTTAACTTCAACTGGTAGTAGGCGGCAACCTTTAGTGGTGGCAATTACTACAGCTGGCTATGATAAACAAAGCGTTTGTTTTGAGGTATATTCTTATGCAAAGAAAGTTTTAGATGGTAGCATTAAAGATGATTCCTTTCTTCCAATAATTTATGAAGCCGATATTGAAGATGATATTACCAAAGAAGAAACTTGGAAAAAAGCTAATCCTAATTATGGAGTAAGCTTAAAAAAGGAATACATGAAAAGAGAAAGCCAAAAGGCATTAGATATTCCAAGTTATATGAATACCTTTAGGCGGCTTCATCTTTCGCAATGGACAGAAAATGAAGTTAAATGGATGAGTGATAAAGATTGGATGGATTGCCAGGGAGAGCTGGGAGATTTAAGCGGTATGGAATGCTGGGGTGGATTGGATTTAGCCAGCACGAGAGATATTACAGCTTTTGTTTTACTCTTTAGAGTAGATAATATTTTCAAAATAAAACCTTACTTTTTCGTTCCAAGAGATAACGCTAAAGCAAGAGGAGATAGAGATGGGGTTGATTATATGAGCTGGATAATGCAGGGCCATATAATAGCAACTGATGGCAATGTAACTGATTATTCTTTTGTAAGAAAAAAGATAAATGAGCTATCTAAAAAATATAGGATTCAAAGCATAGCTTATGATAGATGGAACGCAAGCCAATTAGTAATAGATTTAGTGGGAGATGGGGCAAACATGAGTCCACTTGGGCAGGGATTTGCCAGCCTTTCGGCCCCAACAAAAATGTTAGAGAAGCTCATCTTATCAAAAGAAATTCAGCATGATGGCAATCCAGTATTAAGATGGATGATGGGTAATGTGCAATTGGAAATAGATGCAGCCGATAATCACAAGCCAAGTAAGAAAAAAAGTAAAGAAAAAATTGATGGGGTTGCAGCAACTATATCCGCATTGGCAGAATATATGAGCGAGGAGAAAGATGATAGCATTTATGATAATCGAGGCCTTTTAATATTATGAAAATAGATTTAGAAATACTGGCTTTATTAAGCCCTAATGGATTTGATGAGAGATTTTGGAAGTACGCAAAAGAAACAAAAACCTATTTGGAAGCGTATGAAAGAACTGAAATAGAGCATGAGAAACATTTTGGCAAGCGTAAATATTCTGACTACAATAGCTACAGGAATTGCCGAGATAAAAGAATAAAAAGAAATGCAACCAAGTTGCATAGATAAAAGAACTATATTTGTTATTCTTGCAAATTCCTAAAACTATATAGCATTGGCAATTACCGATTTTATTACAAACTTATTTATCCGAAAAGAAAAAGAAACTGAAAAAAGAGGTGTAGCTCTTAACACTATTTTCCCACAAGCTGGAACTATTGACAATGACAAAGCATTAACGCTTACAGCTGTTTGGTGTGCTATTAGATTACTTTCCGAGAGCGTATCTTCTTTGCCTTGTTCGGTATATACAAAGCAAGCCAATGGAGATAAATTAGAAGATTCAAATAGTAGAATTTATGATTTAATAAAATACCGCCCTAACAATTACCAAAATAAAATAACTTTTTTTGAGTATATAATGATGAGCATTTGTACTGATGGAAATAGTTATGTGCAAATAGTAAGAGATGGAAGTGGTAGGCCAATACAATTATTGCCAATAAATCCAGATAATGTTACTGTAGTAATAAATGAGGGAGAGCTTTTTTACCAAGTAAATAGTGGTGGCGTTTTAGATGCTGCAGATGTATTGCATTTCAAAACGCTAACTGATGATGGCATTAATGGAATAAGCCCTATAGATCAATGTCAAAAGGCATTAAGCTGGGGGCTTAATGTGGAAGAGTTTGGAGATACCTTTTTCAAAAATGGGGCAAAGCCAAGCTCTGTACTTTCTACAGATAGAGCATTAAGTGAGCAAGCAATTGAAAGATTGAGAAACTCTTTTACCAATACTTATTCACAATTAAAAAATAGCAACTCTACAATAATATTGGAAGAGGGCCTAAACTTTAAGCCAATAAGTATTAGCCCAGAACAAGCACAATTTTTAGCATCTCGGAAATTCTCAATTGAAGAGGTGGCCAGATGCTGGAACATCCCTCCACATATGCTCAAAGATTTAAGCAAATCCAGCTTTAATAATATAGAAATGCAAAGCCAGGAATTTGTTACCTATACTCTTATGCCTTATATTACAAGGATTGAGAATGAAATGAACTACAAGCTATTTAGAAAAAATGAGTTGGGCAAATCATTTATTGAATTTAATGTAAATGGTTTATTGAGAGGAGATGTAAAAACAAGAAATGAAGCATACAAAACAGCTATAACTAATGGTTATATGAGCATCAATGAAGTAAGACAAAAAGAAAATCTAAACTCTATTGAGGGTGGAGATAAGCACTTTATGCAAATGAACATGACTACAATAGAAAAAATTGGGGAAGATGCCAGCTAAAGAATGTGATAATGGCAAATGGAAATGGGGCGAAACTGGAGCTTGCATTTATGATTCAAAGGAAGCTGCAGAAAAAGACAATGAGGGCTATTATGAAAATGAAAGAGCATTAGAGGATATTGATTTAAGCGTTACAGAGGGGATGCAAGAGGAAGCGCAAAAAGGATTAGATTGGAGAAAAGAATTTGGCAGAGGTGGAACTGAAGTAGGAGTTAAAACTGCTCAAATGATTTTAGCTGATGAAATGACTATTGAAAGAGTTATTAAAATGTATGCTTATCTAAAAAGGCATGAAGTAGATAAAGATGCAGAGGGTTTTAATGTAGGAGAGGATGGTTATCCAAGTGCTGGAAGAATAGCCTGGGCTTTATGGGGTGGAGATGCTGCTATTAAATGGAGCGAAAATTTAAGAGATAAGATAAAAGAAGAGCAAGAAATTGAGGAATCATTTGATCCAATTGGCCCTCAAAAAGATGAGGAAAAAAAAGAAGAATTAAAAGAGGAAAAGCATGAGAGCTTTTACGATACAGAAAGGAATAAACCTTTTACAAAAAAGGTTGAAAATATATGGCAAAAAACTATAACTATGGAGAAAAGATATTTTAACATTGAAACCAGAACTGAAAAAAGAGAAGATGGAACAACTACTATAACTGGCCATGCTGCAGTATTTAATCAGCTTTCAAGTGATTTAGGTGGCTTTAGAGAAGTGATTGCCCCTAATGCTTTTGAGAATGTATTAAATGATGATGTAAGAGCGTTAGTAAATCATGATCCAAACTTATTGCTTGCAAGAAGTACAAGTGGCACTCTTAATTTAGAGCAAACAGATGAGGGATTACAATATTCTTTTGATGTGCCAGATACCAGCTATGGAAGAGATTTAATAATTTCAATGGAGCGTGGCGATATAACTCAAAGCTCATTTGCTTTTACAATTGAGGAAGATAGTTGGGAAACTACAGCTGATGGAGAAATTAGAACTATTAATAAAGTAAAAAATCTTTATGATGTTTCTCCAGTAACTTATCCAGCTTATCCAAGTGCAGATGATTTAACTTTAGCAAAACGCTCATTGGCTATACATAAGGAAAAAGAGGAAAATAAAAAACAAGAAAAAGATTTAGTGCAGCGATCTCTGGTTGCATTAAAGATTGAATTGAAAAAGAGAAAATAATAATTAAAATTTTGAAAAATGAAAAATAGTATTGAATTAAAAGAAATGCGTTCAGATATTATTGAAACTTTAGAGGGCATAAAAGAGCTTGCTACTAAAGAGGAAAGAGATTTAACGCAAGATGAGAATAATGAAGTTGATGGCCTTTTAACAGAGGTTGACAATTTAGATTCTAAAATCGAAAGAGCAGAAAAAATGGAAACTATCAAGCGAAATGCTGCAGTAGTTTCTGGAGTTACTTCTACAAAAGTAGAAAAAGAGGTTAGAGATTATTCTTTCCAAGAGGCTTTATCTCAAGCTGCTAATGGTAGAATAACTGGCCTTGTAAAAGAAATGGATGAGGAAGCAAGAAGCGAGTCAAGATATACTGGCCAATCATTTAAGGGTATCGGTATTCCATCAAGCATTCTTACAAGAGCAGCTGTAGAAACTTCTGCAGCTAATGCTACTGAAACAATGGCTTGGACTGATCAACTTGAGGCTAATTTAGTTTTGGCTTCTGCAGGAGCTAACTTTTACAGCGGTATTAATAACATGAAATTCCCAGTATTTTCATCTATTAACTCTGGATTCGTTGCTGAAAGTGGAGGCTCTGCTCCAGCTGCAAACGGTACTGCTACATCTTTAACTTTAAGCCCAAAGAAATGTATCTCTATCGTAAATGTATCAGCTGAAGCTGTTACTCAAAATGCATCTATTGAGGCTGCATTGAGAAGAAACATGGCTCAAAGTGTTGCTGCTACAATGGAATCAGCTTTTTTAGCTAACTCTGATGTATCAAATGCACCAACATCTTTATTTGATGATGCAACTTCTTCAGCTACTTCTGTAATCTCTGTTGCTAATGTAGAGAAAATGGAAACTGATGTACTTGCTGCTGATGTTGCTTTAGAGGGAGCAAGAATGGCTTATATCTTAAATCCAGCTGCTTACGCTGATGTTAAATCTTTAGCTCAAGTAGCAAGTGTTTCTGCATTGTATGATAACGCTGACAAAAGATTAAATGGATATTTCTCATTCGTTACATCTAATTTGAACTCTGGCGGTACTGCTTCAAAAACAGCTGCTTTGTTCGGAGATTTCTCTAAAGTACACGTAGCGCAATTTGGTGGTTTAGACATCATATACGACGTGTATTCTGGAGCTGGAACTGGAGAGCCAAGATATGTACTTACATCTCTTGTTGATGCTGGTGCTGTTCAAGCTACTACATTCCACAAGAATTTAGAGGCATAATATTTAGCAATTAATAATTAAAGGGGTGGTGGAATTACTGCCACTCCTTTTTTTTAACTAAAAGAAAATGGCGAAAAGTTTTGTAATAGATAGTGATGGCGGAACTGGAATAATAACTACAGCGGAAGCCAAAGAACATCTGAAAGTAGATACTACTGCAGATGATACTCTTATTGGTAACTTAATAGCTGCAGCTGTTCAATCAGCTCAAATTTATACAAATAGATTTTTTCTTACAACTCAAATTATTCAATATGGAGATAAGTGGGAAGATATAAAAGTTTTATTCAAAAGTAAAGTTATTAATGTGGTTAGTGTAAAATATTATGACAATGATAACTCTTTGCAAACTCTTTCAACTGATGTATGGTTAGCAGATACAAAGCACCAGCCAGCAAGGATAGGATTAAAGCCAGATAAAGATTTTCCCCAATTAGCACATAGAATAAATGCTGTTGAGGTAACATATAAAGTAGGTTATGGAGATAACGCTGGAGATGTGCCGCAAGGAATAAAACAAGCAGTACTTTTAACCATTGGAAATTGGTATCAAAATAGGGAAGAAGTTGTAGTTGGAAGAATAGCTACAGAGCTGCCAAAATCGGCACAATATTTATTGGATCAATACAAAGTTCAAACTATAGCTATATGACAATAGGGGAGCTTGATAGGAGAGTGGTAATACAATATCCAAATTTTGGCAATACTGATTATGGAAATTTTGTTGTTGCTGAATGGGTAGATTTTAGAACTGTTTGGGCTAAAATAGATTGGGATGGTGGAAGCATAAAAAATGAAACTGATAAAATTACTGGCATAACAAAAGTAGATTTTTTTATTAGGAATTTAGATATGAGTGCATGGCTACAAGGTACGCAAGCTGAAGCTGGGCCTACATTAAGCTGGAGAATAAAATATGTGCAAGATAGTACTACAAAATATTACTATGTACATAACATTGAGCAAATAGAGGGCAGAGATGCTTTTCTTAAAATAACTACAGAACAAAAGGACTAATGGCAAACTTTGGTAAAAAAACGCAACAAATGAAATCAGCTGTAAAGCTGATGGGAGCAAAAGAGATTGCAGATATGTTTGCTGATCTACCAAAACAAATTAAAAGGCACAATGTTTGGAAAGCGCTTTGGAGAGAAGTAGGTAAAGATGCTTTAAGAGATGCAAAAGAGTTAGCTCCAAGTTTAGGAGATAGCAAAAAGGTAAGTAAAAAAACAAAAAGAGAGGGAGTAGTTTATCCTCCAAATAAAGGATTAAGAATTAAAAAAGGAACTCTAAAAAAGAGTATTCATTTTTTTACAACAAGAGATAGTAAAAACCATTTAGGGCTTTATTTAGGCCCAAGAGTAAAAAGAAGTTATGGAAAAAATAAGGGTGGTTACTATGGTGCTTGGCTTGAATATGGGAATGAAGTAATGCATTTTGGAAAATATAAAAGTAGAGCTACAAAATTTATGGCTCCAGCTTGGAATAGAAATAAGGTAAAAATGATGAGTACAGCTTTTACAAAAGCTGGAGAGGTGGCAGCTAAAGCCATAAAAAGGCATGAAAAAAGGCTGCAAAAATATGGAAGATTAGGCTATTAAAATGAAAATAGGTTACGCAATTTATAATATTTTATCTCAAGATTCTGATGTAGCAGCATTAGCAGGTACAAGAATTTTTCCTAATGTAGCAAAGCAAGGAAGCACATTTCCTTTTATAGTTTATCAAACTACTAATGTAACTCCTAATGATACTAAAGATGGAGTAAGCACAGTTGATGAAAATAGTTTTGATGTTTTATGCTTTTCTGATAGTTATAATGTGGCAGTAGATTTAGCACAAAAAGCAAGAATAGCTTTAGATAGAAAAACTGGAACTTATCCAGTTTCTGGAGTACAAGTGCAAAGCATACAATTTACAAGCTATGATGAAGATTTTGAAATAGAGGGAGATGGAATGGGTGTATATGTGCAAACTTTATCTTTTGTATTAAGGCAAATAAATCCAGTATCTAATTAAAAATATAAAAATGAAAACTTATAAAATAATAAAAGAGTGGGAATTTAGTGTAGGTAAAACTTTTAAGGTAGGGAGAATGGTATGCTTAAATGATGATTTAGCTAAAAAAGCAATGGAAAAAGGTTATATTGCAAAACCAAAAAAGAAATCTAAAAAAGTAAATAAAAATGGCTGAACTAACTGTACAACAAATAACAGAAGCAGGAGGAGCGGCAACTTATGTGGCTGCAAATTCAGAAGGAGATACTGCTGATAATAATGGGCATTTATTTCTCCATATTAAAAATGGTGGGGGTAGTGAGATCACAGTTACAATAACTGCTCAAACTACATCTGTAGAATCTGGAGCTTATGGAGAATTAACTAAAGCTAATGCAAGTGTAGCAGTAGCAGCAAGTGGCGAAGCATTTATTGGAGGATTTGCACCAGCCGCTTTTAATGATGGAGATAGTGAGATAGCAATTACTTATAGTGATGTTACAAGCGTTACAATTGCTGCTCTTTATGTATAAACAACAAATAATTAATAAATAAAAAAAATAGAAAAATGGCAATACTTAATGGAACAGATATAAAAGTTTATGACAGCTCGGCTGTTTTAGTGGCTTTTGCTCAATCGGCATCTATTACGATTAACATGGACACCAGAGATATCTCTAATAAAGAGAGTGGCGGCTTTGCCGAATCTTTGGAAGGCCAAAGAAATTGGGAGATAAGTTTAGATGGAGCTTATGCTTGGACTGATGCAGCTGGAGCAGATTTAACTAATGGCGCTGATGATTTAGTAAAAAAATACTTATTGGATGCAGGTACCAATACAAGAGAGGCTTTTACTATAAAATGGGGAAACACTGGTAGCACAACAGGGGATACTGTTTATGAGGGCAGCGCTTTCTTAACTTCTTTTTCAGCTACTGGCGGAACTGAAGATACTGCAACCTATAGCATGACTTTTGCAGGAACAGCTGGCATAACTGTAACTACAGCATAAACTAACTTTTGCTCAATATCCCTTACGCATCCTTTTTTCAGGTGGGTTGCGTTTGGGTGAGAGCATCTTAAAAACTTGAAAAAATGGAATATACTTTTGTAAAATTAGGAGATAAAAAATATCCTATCAAATTTGGATTTAATGCTTTGCGTAAATATTCAATGAAAACTGGCACAACCTTAAATGAGCTTAATAAATTAGGAGCAGATATGAATCTTAATGATGCTCTTATTTTAATTTATTGTGGCATTGAAGATGGATATAGAGCAGCAAAACAAGAATGCAAATTGTCAGTAGATGATTTAGCAGATTTGATGGATGGAGATTTTGATGCGATTGGCAGATGTATGGAAGTGCTTACGCAAATGATGGGGGGAGATAGCGAAAAAAAGCCCAAGCCCAAGAAAGCGAAAAGCTGACTTGGGATAAACTTGAGGGGATTGCTTTTGGGCAATTGGGAATGAGTGTTGAGGAATTTTATAATATGATTCCAAAGCATTTCTTTAATAAGTTAAATGGCTTTTTCGAATTGGAGCAGATGAGGGAGCGCAATGAATGGGAAAGAACAAGATGGCAAACTTGCTACTTATTAAATATCCAAATTGCAAAAGGTAAAAAATTAAAACTTACTGACTTGATTAAATTTGATTGGGATAAAAAAGAAGAGGTGGATTTTGAAAAATTAAAAGCAAGAGCTGAATACATTAAAAAGTTAGAAGAACATGGCAAATAAAAGCATAGGTTTACTAAATATAGTTTTTGGAGCTGATTTAAGAGGTTTTGATAGGGCAATGAAAAAGGCCCAAAGAAGCATTAAGAAGTTTGGTAAAAAAATGGAGCAAACTGGTAAAACTTTATCTACCAGCTTAACGCTTCCAATTTTAGCTTTAGGAGCAGTAAGTGTTAAAAGTTTCGATAAGCAACAGAAAGCAATTGCTCAAGTAGAAGCTGGACTAAAATCTACTGGAAACCAAGTAGGAAAAACATCCAAAGAGCTACAAAAAATGGCTTCTGATTTGCAAAAAACTACCTTATTTGGAGATGAAGAAATTTTGCAAGGAGCTACAGCTCAACTTTTAACTTTTACAAATATAGCAGGAGAGCAATTTGAGAGAACTCAAAAAGTAGCTTTGGATTTAGCTACCAGATTGGATGGAGATTTGAAAAGTGCATCTATTATGCTTGGTAAAGCATTAAATGATCCTATAGCTAATTTATCTGCATTAAGTAGAGCAGGAATACAATTTTCCACAGAACAAAAAGAAGTAGTAAAATCTTTAGTAGAAACTAATAGGCTGGCAGATGCTCAAACTATTATATTAAATGAACTGGAAAAGCAATATGGAGGTAGCGCAGAAGCAGCCAGGGAGGCAGGATTGGGGCCAATCCAAGCTTTACAAAATACCTTAATGGATTTGACTGAAGATATTGGGAGAATAATTTTACCATCTTTAATGTCGCTTGCTAAATTTATTGAGGGATTAGCCACTAAATTTGATAATTTAAGCGATAAAGCTAAAGTAAATACAGTCAAATGGTTAGCTTTTGCAGCTGCATTAGGGCCAGTAACTATTGGTATTTCTAAAGTGATTTTAGCTTTTGGTTACCTATTACCTTGGATTAACAAAATAGGAAAAGCCATAAAATGGCTGGGAATGACAATGCTTACTCTGATTAAGAGAAATCCTTGGCTTTTATTAGCTACTGGCGTTGCAGCTTTAGGAGTAGCAATAGCTGATGCAATGGGAGCTTTTGACAAATGGCTCGGCAAAACAGATGACATAAAAGATAGTGGAGTAGAAGCTGGAAAAAGTGTTGATGATTTGACAAAAGCATTTGCAGATTTAGATAAACAATTAGAACAAACTCCTACTACTCCAAAAAGTACTAATGGAATAAATCTTACTCCAATACCATCTTTAGGCCCTACTTTAATGCCTACAGATAAAATAATTCCTAAACTTGACAAGGTAATTAATAAAACTAAAAAAGCATTAACCATGCAAGATGAGTATAATAGTGCTATAGGACAATTTGGCCATACTTTTGCAAATGCTTTTTCCAATGCTTTAACATCTCAAGAGGGATTTTTCAAATCATTTATTAGCAATCTAAAATCTGCAGTTGCCCAGCAATTAGCAATGCTTGCTGGAATGCAAATAGCATCTACTCTTTTTGGGGGTACTATATTAGGAGCAGGATTACCAACATCAACTGGCTTATTTAAGGGAATAGGAAGAATCTTTGGCTTTGCAAATGGGGGATTAGTTACTGGCGCTACAATGGCTTTAGTGGGAGAGGGTAGCGGTACAAGCATAAGCAACCCAGAAGTCATAGCACCACTTGATAAATTAAAAAACTACATGGGTGGAGATTTAAGAGTTACTGGAAGATTAGTTGGAAATGACATATTTTTAAGTAATGATAAAGCTGGCGTAAGCCGCAACAGATTTGTTTAATGGCATACAATAGAAGATATGAAAGTAATTATTTTTCGCTTAATGGCAGGCAATACTACCTGGAAATAAGAGATCAAAATTTTACTGGCATTACAAAAGAATGCTCATTAGGGGCAGGGGGTTGCAAAATCTCTTATGATACTGATAGCGATAGCCGCTACACTCCAATTATTGCATCTAAAATGGAGATTCCTTTTATTGTAAAAGATGCAGTTGATCAAGTTTTTATAAAGCAACTAATTGAAAATTCTAATGAAGAGGATGTCGTTGTAGCATTATACATTAATGGCTCTGCTCAATATGCTCCATTATGGAGTGGCTATTTATTAACTGATTTAGGAGCGCAAGAGGATGTTAGCTTTCCTTATGAAGTAAAATTAACAGCTACTGATGGCTTGGCACGATTAAAAGATATTGGTTTTTGGAGTGATGAAGCAACGAGCCTTACTTACAAACATAAAGGCCAAGAAAGAATTACTTATTGGATTAAAGAAATTCTTAATAAAATAACGCCTCCAGGAACTACTCAAGGCATTACAACAGATGCAAAAATTAGAGCAGCTGTAAATTGGTACAATGAGCAGCACGCTAACGCTGGCACTACTTTTGGCCCTTTACATCAAACCAAAATAAAAATGGGAATGATGGAGGAGGTGGATGCTGATGGCAATATTATTGTAAGAAATTCTTATGATGTATTAAAAAGCCTTTGCATAACTTTTGGAATGAGGTGTATTTACTACAAGCACTATTTTTATTTTATTCAGATAGATGGTTACAATACTGCAGAATCAGGCACAATAACCAATCCAGAAAATATCAATACAAGAGATTATGATTTAAGCGGAGCGCATATAGCGAGCAGGGATCATTTAGGGGGATCATATTGGATAAGATATAATCAATTAATAGAAAACCAAACAAATCCAGGAAAAGGCATTCAAAAATTAGCTGGCACAACTTTTCAGAATTATCCAATACTTAAAAAAGTTAGTGGAGATTTTATAAACTTTGGGAATGAAAACTATTTTAATGGATTTCCAGAAAGTACGCCAGGCCCTAAAGAAACTGGTGGAGTAGGAGATATTGTTTCTGTTTCTCAATTGATAATGGATGATCCTCAACTTGCCACAAAATTCTTATTAAAAATTCCACTATCATTTCAGCAAGATACAAGCGTAGCAAGCTACAATAATTATTTTGATGATTTTAGAGTAGATTTTTATTGCTACATAAAAGCATCAATTCCATCTGGAGCTACTGGAACTGGCTCAACTCAATACCTATACGATAATGGCTCTGGTGGTTATGCATGGAGTACCACGCTTCCAATAGCAGGAGATTTTATTAAATTATCATCTCCAGTTTTTTCTAATAGTGGTGGGATGGCTACATTAACTCCTCATAATAGCCCAAGTGGAGAAATGCCAGCTATTACTGGTGTAACTGGCACTTGGCAATTTGAAATAATTTTGCAAGCTTTCAATAGTAATGGCTCATGGAAAGATCCAGTTAAGGTAGTAGCTCCATTAGTATTAGGGGCTTTAGGAAATACAGTAAATGGAGAAGATTACACAACTCATGGAGTTAAATGGAAAAACCAACTAAATGCAGCTCCAGGAACTTGGACTAATCAAGTAGTGGCTCAACCTAATGGGGTTAATACTCAAACATTAGTTTACAATGGTACTGGAAATCCTTATGCTGGGCAATTGTATTTATTAAATTCTTCTTTTAGTGTCGGCACTTTAGGCTCAAAAATCATAAGCCAAACTAATACAAATGATACATCAGAAATTTATTTAGGCCAATTGAATTGGGGAGATAGTGCGCTCGGCTCTGATGCTTCAGCCATACAAGTTTGGAATGGAAGTGCATGGGTGTTTACTGATCCATCTGGGGATTGGGGGCTTGGCACAATAACGCCATCAACTCCATTGAGCTTAACAAAACTTTTATTAGAGCAATATTTAGAGGGGCAAAATTCTTCTATTTATAGAATGAATGCAAGAATAGTTTTAGGAGCGCATGAAAAAAACTCTACAGATAGTAGTGGAAGCAGGCCAAAATACATTAATCCCATTGGTAGATTAGTTTTGCCAGATGGAACTTTTCCATCAAAAAATTATATTTTTTTAAGAGGTAGTTTTACAACTGGAGAGGATGAGTGGGATGGAGAATGGTTTAATATAGAAAGACAAAGCCCAACAATTACCACTACTACCACAAATCTAAACACATCAACATCTCCAATTGGCGGCAGCACTTATCCTAATGCTTCAAATGCATCATCTCCATCTGGTGGTTTAATAGCTCCTAAAATAGCTCCTCCTGCAGTTATTGCTACCACTACAGCTGTTTTATCAGCTCAAAATAAAGTGGCCAATGGGCAGTTTACAACTGATTCTGATTGGAGTAAAGGCTCTGGTGTTACAATAGCATCCAGCCAGCTAAAGTTTGAAAGCGTTGCCTCTGGGCAAGGAGCTTTAAGTATTTCTTCAGCTATTACTTTAGGCAAACAATATGAAGTACAATTTACTGTTAGTGGTTATAGCTCTGGCGGTGTTTATGTGCAATTAGGAGCTACTGCAGGCACTACAGTAACAGCCAATGGAGATTACACGCAAAGCATTACTCCTGAAACATCTACAACTATCCAAATATTAGCAAGTGCTGCAGGCACTACATTGGATATTGATGGCATTATACTAATAGAAAAAATTACATCTATTCCTATAAATGATATTGGAGAAACTTTATTAGCAGATAATGATAGAATCTCTTTAATAAATAACCAATCTGGAGAGGTTTATGATTTAAGGCTAAATGCAGCCCAAACAAGTGGAGATAGCTCTTTAACCATAGATGCTTTTGCTTTTGATGAAGATGTGCCAATAGGAGCTTTAATAGGGATAAATCAAAGAAATTTAATACAGCAATACCAAAATAAAACAGAGGGCTCAATTGGTGGAGATACAATAATAGTTGGAGTTGATACCGATTATATTAAATTAGTGCCAAGAGATTTTATTTCTAATGCTGATGTAAGTAATAAAGAATGGGCTTTTGATGATACAGGAGTTACAGGAGTAAGAATATACCATACCGATACAGAGCTATGGGCATTTGTGCCTATTCCTTATGGTAAAAAGGCAACTCATATAACTGTTTGGGGAAACAATACGAAAAATGTAGAGGCTTATGAATTGAATGTCAATGCAAGTGGTATTGGCTCAACACTGGGAACTGGAACGGTAGGTACAGAATTTAGCATTACCAATTTAGCAAGTAATGCTACTAATTATTTAGGAGTTAAAGTAATAACAACTGGTAACTCAAACCGAATTTATGGCGGCAAGGTTACCTTAGCAAATATATAAAATGAAAAAAGAAATAGGCGATAGCTTACAAGTAATGACAGCAAATGGAAGCGCAATTGGATTGAATTTAAGCAGCTGCAATGAGATTTTAACATTTATCTCATTAGTGCTTGCCATTGCATTTACTATTTATAAATTTACAAAAGATGCCCAAAAAGAAAAAAATAAATAAAGGAGCAAGCCATCCTAAATGGGGAAAGGTGGAAGATGCAAAAGAAATAAAAGAAAGGCGATTAATTGCCAATGTAAAAGGTGCAAAAATATCCGCCATATTTCTCAAATAAAAATAGATTAGGTGCTTTGCCGATTATTAAAAAAAAGATTCATAAAAGCTAAAAGCATTATGAAAAAGCCAAAAGCAAATTTATTGCTGATAAGAGATACTTTTACAGAGAAATCTACAATCGGCAAGTTATATTTTGATGGAGAATTTTATGGGCATACTTTGGAGCTACCTTGGAAAGATAACGAAAAAAGAGTATCTTGCATCCCCAAAGGCGTTTATGAAGTTAAAAAAAGGCATACAGAAGAAAGCAAATATAAATATGAGCATCTTCATATTTTAGATGTAGAAAATAGAGAATTGATTTTAATGCATGTAGGTAATTATCCTAAAA
>Ga0098074_1000972_pt1 | contig 16213 bp, 16 predicted proteins | sample 32_taG_FD_75064 | JGI IMG/M metagenome (GOLD analysis project Ga0098074, IMG submission 75064) | Marine viral communities from the Gulf of Mexico - 32_GoM_OMZ_CsCl metaG | ecosystem: Environmental > Aquatic > Marine > Oceanic | place: Atlantic Ocean: Gulf of Mexico | collected 2015-07-12
CTTGGTCGATGTGAGATTCCGTCACTTCCGTGACTTCCAGGTTGCCGACGATGTTGATTACGGCCTCCGCAGCCTTATAACTTCCGTGTGCGTCCTTGTTGTCGATCCACCAGCGTCGGTGGGTTTCTTCTATGAGTTCCTCGAGTCTCATTGGTCGCCTCCTTCGTTCCAGGAGAAGTCAGGGATTTCGATAGTGCGGATCGAGGTTCCAACTTCAATTACCCAGGCAGACTTTACAGCCTCCTGGTAGGAAAGGAACCTTCCATGCTCTGTCCATCCACCTGGGGCGGAGTGGCGAAGGATGTGCTGGTCGTCTTCCTGGCGGACAAACCACCCAAAGGGTAGTTGCTCGCAGGATACATGGTTCCAGACTGGAACCTCGGAGACGATGGTTTCTGCGATTGCCTTCATGGCAGCGGATTCGACGCGATGGCGTGCGTCTTGTGGCAGGTCTTGGTAGTTCATAGTTCGTAGTCAGTTGTTCAGTTAATGATGGAAGCATCCCAGGCGATAACCTCCCAGAGTTTGCGTGCCTTCGTTTTCCCGGTCTTGCGGGAATACTCCTGGATCGTGTCTGTCACGTTGAGAGAAACCCGCATCGCTGCAAACTCCTGCTTGCAGTTGCGAAAGTTTCTCCAGAATGCCTGGGCAGGGATGCCTTTACGGATCAGCTTCCGCTTTCCCTTGCGGGTTGTGTGAAACTCCGGGTCTTGCCAGTCGATGTGGCGCATTGCACGCCGGAAGGAAGTTGAAGGTGTAGTGGTCATTTTTCGTAGTGGTTTCGTCGGGGTAATTCCCGAATCTGACAACCAACCTGAACCACTAAGAAGAAAACTGCAAGAAAAAAACAACATCTTGTGCAGATCCGCCCCCTTTCCCTACGGGAACTTTTTTTGGTCAGGTATCCAGTCCACGGATTAGCCGACGGATTTGTGGTCAGGTATGGCTTCGGGTGTGCGCCCACCCAGGCGCGTGCGTGTGCGTGCGTGATATAAGTTGGCGTGCATGCAACGTGCATGCGGAAAAGAGTGCAGCCCTACGCCGGAATGCCCTTTATTTGCGCTTCTATGGGGTCAAATCGGGCTTTATAGGGGATAGGGTAGGTAATGGTATGGGGAAAAGGTGAAAAGCCCGTAACGTGGCAATCTGGGCTTCATTGGATCCAGGTACAAAAAAGCCCCGGACGGTTTAGCATCCGGGGCTTTGTTGGTTTGTTGGTTTGTTGGTTTATAGGAAACGTGCGTGCGTGCGTGCAAATTCCAGACGCTCCCATCCATCACTTTCTAGTTCTCCATTTACGAAAATGGAAAATGTGCCGTTGGGGTTTTGAATGATTTCAATATTCATTTCTTTTTTGGGTTTGGGTTTGGGTTTGGGTTTGGTTTACAGTGCGATCCAATGAAGGACTGCCAAGGCAAGAACAAGGTAGAAAATGGAGTAAATCATTTTTGCCCTTCTATCCATTTGATTGCGCTTACAAGCCCATCATAGTCGAGGAAAAACCCCTTTTGAAGCCCTTCTTGGGTCTTACCCGTTTCCTTAATGGAAAGAAGACCATATTTTCCGGGCCCGTCTAGGAAACGCAGATCCGAGCTGTCCATTTCCAAAGTGTCCGGTAACGCAAGGGCCCGCTCCATGTCGCATTTGGCAATTGGGAATGCGATTTTTTGCCCGCGGGCTAAGGCTTGCCGGTAGAAGTGAAGCCGCCCGGGAGCAAAAGAGTCCCAAGAATATGTCAAGTGGTAGTTTGCCGACTCCATGCGGTGCGGATTTTTCGTATAATCGTAGAATTGGATAGTCGGAAATTGTAGATGGATATCTGAGAAATCCAGGTCCGACGTGCAGTTTAGTCGGACGCAGAACTTGCGCCGTTTTTTGCGGGCTGCTTTTTCTGCACGTTTGATTTCATGGACGATTGCGAATCCAAACAATCCGGGCCGGAATTCATGCAGCCAGGTCTTGATTAATCTTGCACGGGAAATGGTGCTTTTTCCCGCACGCTCCTCCAAAAGCGCATGCCCGCTATCCACCAGGCACGGTGCCTGACAAACTCCAGCGAAGGAACAAACATTCCTCCCGGATCGATTTGCAGGGGCTAGATACAAGCCCAGTGTATCGAATTCAAGTTTGCGCCCCTTCTCGAGTTTTTGGCTCGAGTTAACGCTTGCTAGGTAGGAAATGCCAATTGATTTCAGGATTCCAGAATAGGAGTCACATTCAATCGAATCCATTTCCGTTTGAACCGCCTCCCGGATCCGGGCGCGTTCAAGGGGTAGGTTTGCGCCCAAGAAGTCCTGGGCAAGGCTTTGTAGTGGCTTAGTCATTTTTTGTAGTGGTAGTAGTTAGTGGTTCAGTGGGGTTTCAATAAACCCCAAGCAATTCAAGTTTCACTCGGTCATAATCCAGACAAGCCATTACCCTAGTCGGATTAGCCCAGATCGATTCCAAGTCCTTAAAAATGAATTGCGCTTCCGGATCCATCATTAGTCGCCCGGTTACGCGCTCACCAAATTTAATGGGATTTGAATTAAGCGCGAGGAAAGCCCATAAGGCTAACGAATCACTGTTTTTGGGTTTTTCCCTTAGCCAACCTTTCTTTTTTCCCTTTTCCAGAAAACAGTCCTGGAAATGGGCGGCCATTGGATGACTGCACGCGTTTAGTGTTTCCATGATGGATGCCTTGCAGGCATCGCGAATCGATATGATTTTCTCTTTGGTCATTTTTTAGTGGTGTTAGTGGGTTAGCTTTCGATCGCAAACTGGCTATCAAACCTTTCCAGCAGGTTCAGTGTTTCAATAGGTGCATCTGCGTAAGTGGCAACTTCTACGTTTTCAACATATTGGGAAAGTGCTTCCCAAAGAGTTTTCATCTCATCATTGGTGAATTCCATTGAATAGGTCTTAACAGTAGTAGTCATGGTAGTTGGTGGTTAGCGGTTCAATTCCCTTATGGCCGTTATGGCCGTAACGATACAGAGGATAACAATCCCCAGTCCAACCGCATGGACTCCAGTTTGGTTAATCCATTCGCTGATCTCCATCCTGTAGATCCAGGATGTTGTTAGGGAATTAAACATTAATAGGCTCCAGGTGAGGAACCAGGTGATATTCCAGAGTTTGGTAGTGGTCATATTATAGTGATGGTTAGCGTTTAATCCTCCCCGGGCAGCATGCCAGGTAGAATATCCACACAAGATGTTGAGTGGATGCCGAGGTGTCAACCACAGATTGCAACTATTTTCACACCGGACTGCAGCAAACCAAACTTATGCATGCGATTAATGTGGGGGAAGGAATGTTAGGTTGGGCCGAATCAGTAATTCAAGCTTAACATAACTTTAACATACGAAACATAAGCTTAACATAGCAAACCCCGGCTATTCAGTGGATCCGACCCCGTCCATCGGACTATAAATCCGGCGTGAAGTCAGCGGCCGGGCGAGATCCACAGCCCCCTGGGCGCGTTACGCGTTAAAATAGTACCCGTATGCATACACGCGTTACGCGCGTAGCCCCACCCCCAGGGGGGGGTATGGCGAGGTACATTGCGTTAATTGCCGCAACAAATTTTTCCGTCAAACCAAGCCTCGTTACCCGTGGGTATTTTTCCGTCAAACCGAGTCGTGTTGCGGAGTCGAAGTGGCGTGTACATTGTACGTACCTGCGTGTACAAATTGTGTACATGAGGCGTATCGTATAGAGTAGTAGCACAGTGCTGAAGGCACGTCCGTGCGGTTGTCGCAATCACATGCTACAATGGGTGTTTATGCAGTGCCGTAGGTACAAATAATAACCCACTATTCGTGCGCACGAGCTTAAATAGGGGGGTGAAATAAATTGCGTCAAGCTTTTTTATTTTGGCGATTTGGCGTGAGGGTAGTGGTGGAGTGGGATGGTGGTGGTATTGAAAAAGTGTTTTTGTGGGGTTTTGCTTTGTTGTGCAAAGTGGGGTATTTCGGGGGTAAAATGGGTGGTGGTGGTTGGTGGTGGTGGTGGTAAGTTTGGTAGTGAAATTGGTTTCATTACCAGATGGTTATGTTTGGTGTTTGGTGCTTGGGCATAAAAAACCCCCGACCAGGAAAGGAAAAGAAAACTGGCCGGGGGTTGAGACTAATCAATGAACTATGAGCAATAACTAATACGGGGGTGATAATGGGGTGGGGGCTGGGTTGGGGTCAAGGTTGAAGTAGTTATTTGGCCAGTGCTTCGTAATTACGGATGTGTTGGTCGGCTTTCTGGATGGCTTCCTCGATAGTGTCGGCAAGGACACGGATGCTGTTCATGTGGTAGTAGGTTGCCGGGAGGATTTCCAGTATCCAGACTTTCCCTTTAGATTGTAGGATCAGGTGCGGTGTCCCGGCTAACTTTTTAACCCGGCGGATCAAGTCTTCCAGTTGTTCTTGTGTGGTGTTCATGTTGGTTGTTGCTAGGTAGAGATACAAACGTCATGTATTTGGTTAGGAAGTTGGTTGGCAAGGATGAATTGGTTCCTTGACGCAAGGGCTTCCTCTGGGGAGGTAAAGCCGTATTTTCTGATTTGTTTCCCATTAACTTGTACACGCCAATACCATTGGTTCCTGTTTTTTGAGACCCCTTGATATTGATTAACTGACCTGTATTTTCTTTTATTACATTGTTGCTGTGATGGCGTTGCCCAGGTGCAATTCTCCGGGGAGTATCCTTTTTCATTGTCTATGCGCTCGATATGGAGTCCTGGTTTGTAACCATTCTCCATTGCCCAGGAACAAAAGTTTTCAAACGACTCTTTCCATTGGTCACCAACTAAGATCCCCCTTGCCCCATAGTATTTAAATGAGGGAGAGTTAGGGTTGTAGCAACGGGTCTTCATGTTTGACCACGTTTGGTAAAGTGGGTGTCTTTTCTTTCTCATCAGTTCTAGTGTTTAGGTTGGTTCACATCCAGGTCAGTTGTTTTTGTTTATGACCGAAGACGGATTTGTGGAAATCGCGGAGTTCTTTGTCAAGGAGGTCGTCAGATCGTTGTTTGATTTTGCGGTCAGCATCTTGTGCCATTTGCGTTGTCCAGTAAGCAACGGCGATGGCGAGGGTGTCGATGCGGTCATCCTGCATGAGCGAGCCTTTGTCCCGTGTGAGGCGTGACATTTGGTAAATGAGGGAGTAGTAGGCGCGTCGGTCGGCGGGGTAGTGTTGGATGGATTGGTAATCGTCGCGGATGACGGAGGGGTCGATGATAAGTTTGTGACCGGAGATGACGGGTTCGAGGGTGTCGGCAATGCGTCGTTCCTTTTGGGTGTGATGCCGGACTTCCTCAATGGCGCAAGGGTAGACTTGGTAGAGGATGGGTTTGAGGAGTTCAGAGAACATGCCGTCACCCATGTTGGACTCGATGATGATCATGTTGGCTTTGTTTCGTTTGGCGGCTTCGGCAATGAGGGTAAGGGTGTTGGTGTCATACCCGCCTTGGAGTCCGGTAAGTTCGGGGACGAAGATTTGCCCGTTGAGCATCTTGGTGGCACAGTAGCAGGTTTCGTCTTTACCGCGTCCAGAGGGGTCAACGGCAAGGATGGATCCGGTGAAGGGGATCATGTCCCCTACTGTTTTCATGGGTCGGTGGAATCGGTCGCCGGAGAGGCCGACGTTGGGGAGGGAGGTGTCCCATTGCAGTTCGGGCGTAGATGCGTAGACAACCTTCTCCGGGGCAAGTTCCGGGTCTATCTCGGTGACGATGAGGTCGGATACCTTGAGGGGGTAGCGTTCCATGTCCCCGAGTTGGGGGTTGAGCATGAATTGGAGCTCATACCCGGCTTTCCCATAGGATACGCGGCGTTCCTCCAGGTCGGAGTCGGAGAACCGGACGGGTTCGGTGGAGCGTCCGACTTGGTGTTCATCAATGCAAATGCTGGCAACCGCCCCGTTGTAGGTGTCTTCGTTGGTTTCCTGGGTGACGTAATGGGCCGGCCAAATCCGGGTGTTATATCCACGGGTGGCGAGTTTGGAATAAACTGTGTCTTCGCATTGCGGGGTTCCCAGGAAGATGATTTGGGAGGTGTCGAGGGGTTTGAGGATGGCCTCGAACTCTTTGACTTGCTCGTCCAACTTGTCCCTCATCCCTTGGGTCAGGGAGTTGTTCGGGACTTCAATGTCGTCGGCAACGATTACATCCGCCCGTGACCCGGTGAGTTGGGAGGTGATCCCGAGGGACTTTACCGACGGGGCATGTGCTGCGGGGGCTGGACCAACATCGAAGGCCAGTTTGGAGCAGCGTTGGTCGGGGCCAGGGCGAAGGTGCTGGAACAGGGGGATTTCATTGATGACCCGGAGCGTGAAGGTGCTGAAGTCGTCGGCACGCACTTTCGATGCGGAGACAACCAAGATATTCAGGGTCGGGTCAAGGTAGAGTCGCCAGATGACGTAAATGGAGGCGATCCAGGACTTGCCGACACCCCGGAAGCCTTCGATGATTTCCCGCCTTCCTGCGTTTTTGAGGTGGGTGGAGATGTCATATTGGATGGGCGTAGGCGCAGGTAGGGCGAGATGCCGCCACGCAAGCCACAGGATGTTCCTGAAGTCGTTGATTTTCTCAAGGGTCGGTTCTTCCTTCCCGTCCGTTTCAGTCCGGTCTTCTTCCATGTATTCCCCTCATGGTTGTCTATTGGGCAGCTACGTCTTTTTCGTCGAATGGCAGGATCTTGGCAAGGTCTTGGAGTGGGTTGCCTTGGTCGGCCACTGTTAGCACCCCGTTGTCTTTGAGGAGTTGTCGTGCCACGTTCAGTACCCCGGAGTTATATTCCCCGGATACCCGCATGTCGGCGATGGCATCCCCGAGGACTTTGGCGAGTTGCCCTTGCAGTCCCTCCAGTTCGTTCTGTGATGGCTTGCCCATTGGTCGCTTAGATTAGAGTGACACGGATTTCGTCAATCCCGGTTCCCCATAAGAGGGTGCTGCCAAAGCCGGATGTGACTTCATGCCAGACCGGGACATCCTGGAAGTAAAGGGTGAGGTCACGGGTGGATTCATTGTACTTCACTTGTACCCCTGTTGTCCCGGATGCGGAAGATTGGGCGACGGCGGAGTCGAGTGGGTAGACCTCATTTGGAGAGGAGGCAAGCCGCCCCCAGATACGGACTTCAAATGGGAAGTATCCACCCACCGCAGCGGTCATTGTGACTGAATCAAAGGTGTTGGCGGCAAGGGTAGTAGATCCCCACTGGGTCACCCACCCGCTATCGTAGACATATCGGGATCGGTTTACCCATTCAGATCCGTCATATTCCAGAATATCTTTATTGGAGGGACCTGGGGCAGAAACATTTCCGATCTCGTTGAGGTCATCAATATCCCCAGCTTCCCAGTTTGTTGAAACTCCATTATACTTTAGGAATTTTCCTGCCGCTACTCCAGAAGTATCAACATCTCCTAGTGTGTTGATAATTGCCTCTGATCCTGTATACATCAAGAAGCCGTTGCTATTCCACACTTCCCCGGTAACAGAAGGGTCGGATGTCGGGAGTGATGGCATCAGCACCCCTCCATCTTCGAGAAGCTTCAATGGGATTGTCGCCTTTGCCGCACCAAGGTCGTCAAGCGGTTGGAAGGTGATCGTCCCGTCTTGGTGCTGGATCTCGAAATACTTTTTGTCCGTCGATCCGTCTGTGTCGTACATCTGGATGATTGGGGACTTGGAGGCCAGGATCAGGACAGCATCTGTGCTTGCTGCATCTGTATTCTCAATAGTGAGGACTGCCCCGTTGCTTGTGCCGTCTTGCCGCACCAGGAAATCGCCGTAGAACTTGTGGGCGTAATCAGTCGCCGGGGTTCCTCCGAACCCGAATGTTCCATTGGTGGAATCGTACTGGAGATTGATTGGCAGGACTTCCCACTTGCCTGTGGTCGAATTGTAAACCAGAACTGCCCCATTCGCGGAATCGGCCAAGTCTGTCTCGAAGTCGGCCTTCTCTTGTGCGATATAAAGACTCTGGAGGACTGCCTTATTCAAACTGTCCTCGGTAATGATTGACCCGTCAGCAAACGTCACGATAGCGTCGGTGTCATCATTGTCCTTCCCCATCGTATTCCTGTAAACCCGGACTGTCGCACCACTTGCCGGGGCTGTGATAAAGGTTACCCTGGTTGGTCCAGTATTCAGGTTAAAGACGGAATCATCTTTGTCGTAGTCCGTGCCATTGACGTTTACGATGACATGTTCGTCCTTGAGTGTCGGGAATGTGTAGGTGAAGTCTACTGTGCTTCCGTCCCCGGTGTATTCGTTGAATGTATTTCCTGATGGCATGGCGATTAGAAGTTGAGGAGGTCTGTAAAGGAGGGTTTCTGTTCTGCGGTGATGTTCTCAGATTTTTTCTTGTCTGTCCAGACTTGTCCATTCTCGTCACGGAACTCCTCCGGGTGCTTCTTCAACATGGATTCCCATGCACGCTTCCGGTAGTCAGACAGTATTTTTGCAACAATCTCGGATCTTGATTGCTCATTATCAAATGATTCAACAGGTGTATCGGCGTACTTCTTGGATTCAAAAAGCTTCTTCAACCTTTCCCGTACAGTTTTCCGCCCGATTTTGATGGTAGACATTTCATCCATCCATGCGTCGTAAAGGGTTTGGTTGGAATCATTCCTAAACTTCCTGGTGTCGATCCCTTGCCTCCGGTATGTCCTGGCTTGTCCAAGCGTGCCACGTATTCCGGCAATTTCACGAAGGACAGGGTCATCCGGCAAGTCGCTCATCATAATCGGATTGACCATTCCCCAGAGTCCTTCTTTCGACCAGACCCGCTCCACCTTCTCCCCAAGGAGGTTCCGTCGGTACTGGCCAGGGTTAATCCCTAGCATCCGCTCCTTTAACTTACTCTCCATGTCGCTGGCCATTGTTTGGAACGGCTCATTGACTTGGGATATATCACGGATAATGCCAGGGGATAGGGTGGACAGGTAACTGACGAAAGTGTCCTCGATGTTCGTGTCGCTATCGACTGTCTTCAAAAGTTCATACAACCCACGCACAAAGTATTTGTTAGCGAAGTTCTCTGCCAAGGATACATGGATCAGGTGGCCAAGGCCAACTTCATCTTCCAACAATTCCCCGCCGGACGCATCCATGATCTTCAGGTAGTGCATGTAGTCCGCTGTCAATGACAAGATAGTGGAGAAAGGCTCCCATCTGGAGTAATCTACATTTACCCCGCCAATGCGGATGTGGTTCGGTTTCCATCCGTAATCCAAAAATCTCCGGCGTTGGTCATCAGTCAGGAATGCCCCTGTGCCTGTAATGCTTGAGTTGGCAACCAGTGTTCCCATCCCGGCAAGCATTGTAGTTGCCATTAATGCTTGTGCCGCAGTTTCCGCTTCCTCTACTTTGATTGACATATTGAGGTCATCAATCTCTTCGGCCAAGCTGGCCAAGGTTTCCTTCGCACGCTTGACTTGTCCAGGTGTCGTGGCGTGGTTGATTACATTCTCGGCATCAACCTTTTGTGCCATCTTGCTTTTAAGAAGTCTGTGCTTTGGGGACTTCTTTGCGTATTGCATCACCAGTTTTGTCTGGGCAACGCCGGGGAAGTTATCGAAGACGAATTGTGCGATAACCGCTGGGGTTTTTATGAACGGAAGGAACATCCGGGCTGCAATCTTGATCGGATTATAGTATGCGTCATCCCCTCCCCTTGACCATTGGGAGATACTCCGGGCAACCATCGACACATACTTTTCAGCATACTTTTGCTGGAATGTGATCGCTAACCCAAGTTGTTCAATCTCGTCGAACTTCTCGTTGTTCTTCCATTGCGGCATTCCATCCACGCGACCAACTGCCTCTTCCATGTAATCCTTAATGGATTGCTCCAAGGCTTCCCCTTCGAGTCCTTTAGAAATTCCGTTTTGTAATGCCTCCGCCCGTATCGCCCTCATCGTTCCGAGGAACTTCATCGGTTCATCAAACATCCCCATCATCCTGAATGATAACGAGAAAAGTGGGTCGAGGACTTTGCCTACTTTTGTCGAAGGTGTGCCTTCAATCATGTCATTCAGGAAGTTCCGCCACACATTTTTGTTCTCTTGCGTGTCCACGCCATAACGATGGACCAGTTCCTTCATGGCTTGCCTGTCCCGGAGAGGAACCCGAATCTTGTCCATTGACCCCACACCTTCCTTTACCAATTCCTCCTGGTGTCGGATCAAACTGCGTGGATTGAAGACTGGCCGACCTTGCCTTGCCGCCTCCCCCATGAGACGCATCGCATCACTGAAATTGGAGACATATTCGGAAGTTGCCTTAAGTTCGGCCAACGCACGCTGGAACCCGACTTTTACCTTTTCAAAGTTACGGAAGTCTTTAATGCCAGTCCCTACTTCTTTATAGAAAGCAAATGCCGCTTGCTTCATCGGTTGGTAAATCATGGTGGACAACCCGGATGGAACACCGACCAGCCAAGTCCTTGGCCGGGATAGCATGAAGTTTAGCCGGAGTTTCTCGAATGCCCCCAGGAATAGTTCCATGTCGCTACGGATTGGCCCAGAGTACTCCGGCAATGATCCGAGTCGCTGGAGAAGTTCCATCACAAAAGCGTTCTCTGACTTCACCTCCAGTTCGTTACGTGCCGCCCGAACTTGGTTCTGGAGTATTTTGATGTCATCCGGGGTCGGTTTCCGCTTCACCCCTTTGGCCAGGTATTCACGGATCTCTTCGATAGACTTGTCCTTTAAGTCGTAAAGGTTGTCCAGTTCTTCGTGGAGGTTGAATTTTCTAAAGAGTTCTTTGTTGATAAAGTCACGGATCGTCCGGTCTTTGATGGCCGTAATGGCATTCCCGAGTTCGGCACGTATGTTATCCAAGAGGACGGACTTGGCGTAAGGGGGGAGGTCTACCTTGGTACTCACACTTTCAAGCACTTCGTCCAATATATCCGCTTCACGCCCCTCCTTTACCGCTTGCCTGACAGTCTTTCCGATATTCCCAAGTTCCTCCTTGATGATCGACTTAATCAGTTTGGCATGTTGTGGCAGTCCCTCAAAAAGCGTCTTGCCAACATTGCCTTCGAGCATGTCGGTGAGGGTTTCGATTGCCCGTTCCTTTGCATCTTCAGGTATCTTGTCGGACTTACTGATGTCATCTATTACCTGCTCGATGCCCTCTTTGTACTTGTCAGGGTTGTCTAAAATGTCCGCCGCTTCATAAAGGGCTCTATTGGCCTTTTTAGCCACCGCCTTGTCCGGTTCAATCGCATCCCCGACTGTCTTCTGCACCCTGTCGCTAAATACATCAAGTGCCGCCTTTTGCTTGGCTTTTGATGGCACAAGCAACCTTGTGACTTGATCGGAGATATGTTTCTTGTACTTACCCCAAATATCCTCGGTAGCTTGGTTGCGTGCCGTTTGGAACTTCTTGTCCAGCAGTTCCCCTAAAGTCTTCTTGCCTTTGGATACATCAATGAGGTCATTAATTTCAGCCTGGATGCTGTCCACCAAATCCTTCTCGAAGGTCGGGGAGTTCTTGGCTTTATTGATCAAGTCCAGGATGGAGTCCACTTGGTTGACCCGCTTCAGGACTTCCGGCTTGTAAGTAAATGGCTTGGAGAAGTTTGCGCCATCACCCCAATGCGCCCGGAGGTTCTTCCCGTTCAGGTTGCCGACCTTGGCATTCAATTCCACAAGTTTCCGGTATCGGTGGACATCCAGTTCCATGCTCAATACCAGTTCTTTGATCCGCCCAATGCCAGCAGGGTCATCCTGGTACTTCTTGATTGCCTTTACTAGGTCTGCCAGGATCGGGTTGAATTTATCTGCAACAGCTTTGTTGAGTTGGACAAGTCGATCAATCTGGTTTGGCAAACCCTGTCCCCGGTTGATGAATTCCTCGATGGTCAACATCTCCTGCTCAACAGTTTTCTTCGGGCGTTCCTTCTTCGGGATGTCCTTATTGATCCCAGGTTCTGCCTCCGGTTGAATCGTCGGCGTTTCGATCACACCATCGTTGTCTAGGTTATCCAGGTCAATGTCGGCCACCCCGTCATCCGTCTTGTTGATGTCGGCAAAGATGTCTTCCTTTACGGCGTTTTCCTCTTCTACCGCCTCTTTCAATTTCTCCAATGCCTTCTGCGGGTCGGCGTTGCCTTCCGTTGCCTTCCTTACTTCACGCAATGCCCTCCATTTCTTTAGGGATGCACCAACAATGCGACCAGCCCCGTGCATAGTAAGATTGACTCCAGCACCAATAAAGACCCCCTGGACTGTTGCTTCTGTCCTGGCGATCAAGGCTTGAGTCCCCTCAATGTCCTCTGTGTCCGTCGTAATGAAATCCGCAACTGCACCAGCAACCGCACCCTCCCCGGCAATCTTGCCTACCTTGAGGAGTTTCCGGCCTTTCTCTGTCTTACCGAGGGCAGACACAACCTTTGCCCCCCCTGCTGCCTTTGATGCACCTTTTGCACCTTTTGCGACATAACCACCAGGAATAAAGAAAGTCCCAAGCCATGAACCCATTTCCGTGGCAATGTCTTCCACCGCACTCTTGGGATCTCCAAACATCTTCTCCTCGAAGTCCGTCGCCCGGTTCAAGACGAATGTGTCGGAAATCAGGGCGGTGATGTCATCTGCTATCCTGAGAGGAGTCCTGGCAATAACCCTACCCGTGCCGATTGCTGCCCCTTTAAAAGACCATGAGGATTCGTTCTTTACCCATGTGTCCCGCTGGCGATCAATCTCACTTTGCTGGTCTTCCGGTATGGTAATCAGGTTCGGTTGTTTATCCAGGAAGTCGAATTTGGGTTCACTTCTAACAGGAGGAGTGGTTTTGAGTGTTGGATTATCAATGGATTGATCATAAAGATAGCGAAACCTTGGATCTGTTTGTGGGTTAGTTGCCATTGCTCAATAGTCCTTTCTGTGTAGCTATGAACTCATTGAAAGCATTAGCAGTTACTATTCCCGTGAGTGTCCCGAGTTTTGTTAAAGCGGGGTAGTCTGCGAAATTTTGCCCCCCTGAATCTTGCCATTTCAAAAACTCTTCTGCCCATTCTTGACCAAAACTCTCTAACGCCTTTGTGTCGGAGAACAATGGAGTGATCTTTGGATCAATAATTACACCAGAAGGAACTTCGTCGATGTGGTTGTATCCAAAGATCACCCTTGCGGCTTCTGCAAACTCTTTTACGGATTTCCTCTCAGAGTCCTTAAGGGTGGCTTTGTGTTTTTTACCAACAAGAGGGGTAACCGAGACTGTGCCGGATTTGTAAATCTTTTCTGCTGACTCCGCATAACGGATTGCGTTTGCTCTACTATTGAAACTCCCAAGTTTCCTTTGCTTTAAGTCCTCCCATGCGTCTATTCCTGTGACTTTCAATACCTGCGCCCCGACACCAAGATAGAAATACTTTTCAATCCCAAAGACCTTGTCGGTGTAGACTTGAAAGAACTCCGCTTCAGCTTCGGTCAGGTTTTCATACAATTTATCTTTATCCGTTATTGCATCCTGTGCGTCATGCCGAACCTTTAACACTTCCTGCCATTGTCGCCAGTCGTCCTGAATGTCTTTTTTAATTTCACCAACACGCTGAATCATTGCCTTGTTTCGCTCATCTGTATTTTCAATAGATGATGTTTCGGCGGAGGCTTCACGAATGCGTTGGTTGTATGCCTCAACGTATTGCGGAATATATGGGTCAACCTGAGTAATCTTCCATGCGTTAGACTCGTCTGGGTCTCCAGGCTCAAATGTTGTCTCAAAAATAGTTTCCAGACTGTCCTCGAAGGATTTTAGTGCGTCCCGGTGCGTCTCCGTTTTTGTAAACCACAACTCTTTGTCCCGTTTGGCTTTCGCTTCTGAGAGTGCCAATCTTGTGCCGGGATCTCCTATGCCTAGGTTTGCTAAGTGCGTACCGGGATTAAGGCCAGGGTCAATATCAAGCCGATCCACGTAGTCATCCACAACCTCTTTATTTTGTTCGTCACTTAAAAAGAACTGTTTTTGGTTTGCCAAGCCGATTATGAAGTTGGTCATTTTTGGGAGAGTCTTCCCGTATGCGTTACGTTTGGCCTCATTTGAAGTGTATTTTGCCAATGCACGCTGGAATCCCTCTACGTCCTGTGATCGTATCAGTTGATCAGCAAGGGTTGCGGCATAACCCTTTTCATAGCCAGCCCCTTCCAAAGCCCTGGCTACATCATCTTGTGCCATTGCATTGTCTTCCCTGTAATCAGAGTAACCCTGGAAGACTGCTGTTGCCGCCGGGGTAAACAGGGAAAAGATATTATCCTCAACCTTTGCTGAGTCCCGCTCCAGTTGGTCACGCTTGGCTTCAATCCGATTCCGTAACTCTACTGCCTTTGATCGGATGTAGGCTCCCTCCCTGTTGATGTTCCCAAGGACACCGCCTTTTCCTGTCAGATCAATGGTCAGGATGTTCTCCAACATCTGCTCTGCACGATTGGGTTGGTCACTAACGATCAGGTTTGAAATGGCCGGGACTGCTGTGCCAGACCAAAAGAGTTCAATGACTCGTTGCCGTGTCAACTTACTGTCTGCGGACAGACTATCCAGTTGGCCTTTTACTTTTTGGTGTACTTGTCCAAGTTCTTCATCAGATAGATCCGATTGCAATAAATCCCCAAAATCCCGGTTGAGTTCCTCCACAACCATAGACTCGTTGTGTTGCTGTATGACTGCATCCCTTTTCTTGGTGGCGTTGTTCAGCCATAGGCTCCGCACTTTTTCTATGCCTTGTGCAAAACCTTGCTGTGCAAGTGGCTTGCCTTGTAAACTTTCCCATGCCGACTCAATCTCCTCCTGGAGAATGTTGTTGACTATATTGTCGTCGGCTTCCGGGTCATCCAGTTCTGTTTCCCTCTCTGTTAGTCGGCCAAGCACACCTTCAGTTGCCATGCGTTGCCCAATCCGCCTCCGGTATCCTTTCTGGTATCCAAGGAGCATTGACCGGGGGAGTGTGCCTTCTGCTACAAGCTTTTCCCCGGTGGCATCCAGATTCTTTTCGGCTTCCTCCAATGTCGCCCGTGCCGCTTCTGCCTCACCTTGGCTAATTCCTTTTTCAGTTTGGTATCCAAGTATCTGCCCGTAACTACTCAATGCCTTGTTGACCCCGGACAAACTCCTGGCCAGCCCCATGATCTTAGGTTCCGCCGCTTGCTGGACAACCACTTGTGCTGTCCCACCTTGGATGGATGCTGGGCGTACTCCACGGGTGGCTAGTTCTTTGACTTGTTCGCGTGCCATTATGTACCTTCCCTCAACCGATTGTACTGCATCCCGGATACCGCACCGGAGTAGAGACTGCTTGCTGTATTGACCACACCTTCGACCAAGGATGGTTGGTTGATTGGTCGCTGGATTCGGGTGGTTTCCATTTGTGTCCTGAAACCGGACTCGATCAATGCCGCCCCGGTGGATTCACGCTGGAACCCTTGTTCCAACATCAAAGACCTGCGGTAGTCACCTTCCTGTTGGAAGTAGGTATTGACCAGTTCGTTGACGCTTGTGCCGGATACACCCGCTTCTCCTGCTGCGGTTGCTGCGGTTGCTGCGGCTTGGTTTGCCCGGAGTTGGATGGCTAGGCTTTCCTCGGCGGCGGCTTGCTCGCGTTGGGCTTGCTCCCTGCGGAGTGCAGTCTGCTCCCTTGCAAACCGGGCGGCTTCCTGCTTTGCGGCGATGTCCTGGTACTTCTTTTGGGCGGACGCTTGTTGACGTTGCCCTACGAAACTCATTGCGGAACTTGCGGCGGAAAGGGTGGCCATCATGCCAACTGCGTTAGCCGCCGCTGTTGTACCTGCTGCTGTGACTGCTGCGGTTGTGGAACCCATCATTGCCGCACCTAATGGAACAAACCAACACATATCATTTCCTGGGGTTCGGGATTGTGAATTGCAAATACCCCGGCGTGACCTCATGGCCAAATACTGCTCCAACCCATTGGAGCCACCGGACGCTGATAAAGTTATTCATGCTGACGATGTTGCTGACATACTGGTATCCTTCAACCAAATACGATACCCAATCTCGGCTATACCGGAGGAATGTGTTTGATACCGATTTCACCAGGGGAGTCCCGAGCATCCAAATGCAACCTTCCCCGTCGCAGTCTGTATCACCAACCCCGAAACATGCTACCAGTTCGTCCGTGCCGTTCTTTCGCAAAGTGTAGTTCCTGTCCCCGGGGATCGCAGACTGGGTGCAAGCCATGAATGGGAAGACACCGAGGCCAAGGCACTCCTC
>Ga0098074_1000974_pt1 | contig 16202 bp, 10 predicted proteins | sample 32_taG_FD_75064 | JGI IMG/M metagenome (GOLD analysis project Ga0098074, IMG submission 75064) | Marine viral communities from the Gulf of Mexico - 32_GoM_OMZ_CsCl metaG | ecosystem: Environmental > Aquatic > Marine > Oceanic | place: Atlantic Ocean: Gulf of Mexico | collected 2015-07-12
CAGCTCACCAATTTAGATGATGATGCTCGTCAGGCTCTCATCGCCAAACTCAAAGACGCTGCCAAATGAGTCAGGATATATTTTCGTACGAACTAAAAGACATACCACTTTCTGAAATAGATCTAGGCGATAGAGTCCGAAAGGATATGGGAGACGTTGCAGTCCTTGCAACAGATATAGCCCAATTCGGTTTGCATCATCCTATCCTAGTCATTGACAAATCCTTCTTACCTGAGAGCAATCACGAAGCCAAGCCATATCTTTTGCTGGCTGGTGAACGTAGGTTTCAGGCTGCCCTATTAAACAAGTGGCCTACCATCCCTGCCAAGATAACTCAACGGCGTCTATCTAAATGGGAGATCACAGTCATTGAACTCCATGAGAACCTGCAACGTAAGAGCATGACTCCGTTGGAGGAAGGTCAACTTAAGGATCAGATCCATACCTTATATCAGGAGCAGTTAGGTGTAGCCCAACCAGGTCCAGGAAACACAGGGCATACAGTAGCAGACACGGCTAAGATCCTGGGTGAGTCCAAGGCTAACACTAGCATGGACATTAAGATTGCCAAGTACGCTCCCCTGATTCCTGAACTCAAGGACGCTAAGACTAAAAGTGAAGCTCGTAAGCTCGTTAAAGAATTCGACGACAATCTAGTCCGTCAAGAGTTGGCTAAACGTCAAGCAAAGAAGCTTGCCAAAGCCGTAGACGATCCAACCAAAACAGAGGACTCCCGCCGAACTAAATTAATAAACTGCTTCATCACGGGAGACTTCTTCGATCTAATCCAACGGGTTGAAGAACGTTCCATTGATCTAATAGAGCTAGACCCTGATTGGGGAATCATGCTGAAGGAAGCAGTCAAGGATCGTGGTGCTCTCACAGCCTCTGGTTACGAACAGGTAGACCCTACCGAGTACGAGGCTATGATTAAGAAGGTCGCCCTCGAAGCGTTCCGTGCCCTGAAGGATAACAGTTGGTTAATCTGCTGGTATTCAATCGAAGACTGGCATAAGGAAACCCGTCATGCTCTCGAGGAAGCAGGCTTCAACGTCACTCCTATGCCTGCGATCTGGGTACACGATTCTAATTATACAGCAACCCCTGCCTATCGCCTAGGTCAGCGAACAGAAAATTTCTTCTACGCTCGTAAGGGTACACCTAAACTAGGCACGATGGGTCATGGCAATACGTTCACCTTCAGGACAGCTAGAAAGAACGAACGTACCCATATTGCTGAGAAGCCTATAGAACTTTACGAAGATATTCTGAAGGTTTTCCTAGGTGATAGGAAAGCCGCAACTACGATCACAGGTTTCGCTGGTTCAGGTAACTTTCTCCTTGCCGCCGACAACCTAGAACATAACGTTATTGGCTTTGACCTAACTCCTAAGTTCAAGGACGACTTTGTCCTCAAAGTAACCAACGGAGTTCCTGGCCAGTATAAAACCTACAAGTAATATGGCAGAGAAACAGAAAGACCTCAACTTCTACAAGGCAACTTGGAACAAGGTAAAGGCTGATCCTCGCAAGTGGTTAGACAACCATGTAAAGTTTCAGTGTACAGCGAAACCTCCTCCTCCAGCAGAGGGAGTCTATGACGTTGCTACTACAGTCAGGGACGGTAACAACTACCGAACCTTCAATCAGACTGTAGACGAGTGGTATCGTCAGATTGCTAAGATTTGCCTCCAGAAGTTCATCGAAGTGGAACAGCGTCTTCCGAAGAAGGATGAGAAGATGAAGTGTACCATTTGTCAGAATGTTGAACTCATTGAGAGGAAAAAGAAATCTTGCACATTTGCCCTCGTCGGCAGAATCCTTCCTAAGGTATGACAAGCTACGTTCCTGGTTTAGGTCCAAAAGACGCTAAGATAGTCATTCTCGGTGAGGCTCCTGGAGCTGCTGAAGCTCAACGGGGAGAACCCTTCATCGGCCCAAGTGGGAAGCTCCTTACCCAACTCCTAGCTCAAGCAGGGATCAATCGTAAGGATCAATGCTATGTAACAAACGTAGTTAAGGAGCAACCCCTTAATAATGACATTACTCCCTTCATTGATCTGACCCATAAGAAGGAGAAGATCTCCGATAAGGGAGAGTATTATCTTAGAGCCTTACAACAAGAACTTTCTGGCTTAAAGCCAAACGTGATCGTACCTACAGGGAACGTAGGCTTGTTTGCCTTAACCGGAAAGCGGGGGATAACTAATTGGCGTGGCAGCGTCCTGTCAGGTGAACATGGTGAGAAGGTTATACCTACCCTCCATCCAGCCGCCGCGTTAAGACAGTATATCCTCCGCTACTATATCCTCAACGATCTACGTAGGGTGGAGTTCCATAGCCACTTCCCCGAAGTCCCTCAAGACAACAGGGAATACATCCTGGAACCCCTCTACGCAGATTGTATGATGTTTCTAGAACTTTGTCTCGAATCGGAGCTAGTAGCTTTCGACATTGAAGTATCTAGAGGCGAAGTCAGCTGTATTAGTTTCGCCAGATCTAAGGACGAAGCAATCAGCATCCCCTTCTATGACAAGGCAGGTGATTATTTCAACTTAGAAAGGGAGACTAAAATTTGGCTCAAGATCGCCGAACTCCTAGAAAATCCTAACGTCAGGAAACTAGGACACAACACATCCTTCGACTCAACCTTCCTCTATCGTAAGTATGGTATTGCTTCTGTCAACCTAGAAGATACCATGATTGCCCAAGGCATACTCCATCCTGACTTCAGGAAAGGATTGGCCTATGTAACCTCCTGGTACACCAGCGTTGCCTATTACAAGGACGAAGGCAAGTCAAAATTTAAGGCCCAGAACGACGAAGTATTCTGGCGGTATAATGCTAGAGATTCCATTGTCTTAATGGAGGCCTTCCCTAAAATGGAGAAGGCACTAAAGCAACGAGGTCTGTGGGACACCTACCGATCTCAATGCGAACTAATCAACCCTTTAATCTACATGACTGAGCATGGGTTGAAGATAGACCATGCCAGTATCAAAGCTTCCTCCGATAAGTTAGATGAAGAAATCCAACTCCTCAGATACGAGATCACCCAGCTCGCCGACGACCCCAATCTCAACCCTGCATCTCCCAGCCAGCTCGTCGACTATTTTTATCACAGAATCGGGATTAAACCTTACAAGAGCAGAAAATCTGGCCGTCCTACCGTCGATGAAAAAGCCCTCAAGCGGCTTTCTCGTCTCGATGCTCCGAAGTATCTGGAAGCGGCTCAAGTGGCTCATAAACTCCTCAGGCTTAGGGAGATCTCCAAACTCAAATCCACCTACCTGGACGTAAAACTAGATCCCAAGGATCACAGGCTCCGAGGTAGCTTCAATCCGATAGGAACCAAGACCCTCCGCTTGTCCTCATCAGCAGATATCTTCGGAGTCGGTACTAACCTTCAGAACCTCCCACCAAGGATGAAGGAAAACATAGTTCCAGACACCGACTGCCTTGGATTCGAGGTTGATCTTGCTCAAGCTGAGAATCGGGTTGTTGCTTACCTAGGGCCTGAACCTAGGATGATCGAGGCCTTTGAACAAGGTTCTGATATTCACTCCCGAACAGCATCTTACATATTTCAAAAAGATGAGTACGAAATCAAAGAACTCAACCGAGAATGGGACGCTGCTGGAAAGCCTACTGACCCGCGCTACTGTCCGACTATTGGACATGGTAACAAGCCTTTCAGGTATTGGGGCAAGGAAGCAAACCACGCTTTTAATTACGGGCTTGGATATAGATCTGCGGCCCTTAGATGGGAAATCCCAGAGCGAGACGCAAGATTCATATATGACTCTTACCATAGAATCTACCCTGGGGTCAGGCAGATGCATAGATGGATTAAAGATTCGCTCAATAAGACTAGAACTGTCTCCAACCTCTTCGGGTATAAAAGACAGTTCTTGGATAGATGGGATGAAATCGTCAAAGACGCCTACGCCTTCCCAGCTCAATCAACCGTTGCAGAAATAATCAACCGCTATGGAGTCAAGTACATCTACTACCGCAGCGACCTCTTTCCCGACATTACCCTACTCAACCAAGTTCACGATAGCGTCGTATTTCAGATCCCTCTTTCGGCTGGATGGGACACAATCTCACGCTACCTGTATCTCATTAAGGCTTCGTTGGAAACCCCTTTGGAGTTCAGAGGGAAGGAGTTCAGCATCCCTGCCGAATTTACAATGTACCCTAGAAATTTTGCGAAGGGCTACGAACTAGACAGACTAACTCCTGAAGCCCTAGAGTCTGCGTACAAACATTTCACAGAATCCGTTCAATAATTGAACAATCCTTTTAGTCCCTTAACAGCATGGCAAGGAGTGGGAGAGACTGGCTCAACACCTACATGGAGTATGTAGATAATACTGAGCCTCCCAAATCATATCACCTATGGACAGCCATTATGACTCTGGCTGCCGTGTTGAAAAGAAAAGTCTGGATACATTGGGGAATTAATGAGAAGCTCTACCCTAATATGTTCGTGGTCCTAGTCGGCCCTGCAGGTAGGTGTCGGAAAGGAACAGCCATGAAGATAGGGCAATCCATGCTGCAATCGTTGGGAGTTAATGTGGCTCCTAGTTCTGTCACTAGAGAAGCATTGATTGGCAGACTCCAAGACTCAACCACTTCTGAAATAACCAAAGACGGAGCCTTCCTTAGTCACGCCTCCCTAACAGTATGGAGTCCTGAGTGGTCTGTGTTCATGGGAGGTAGGGAGAATATGCAGCTCATCATGGACCTGACAGATTGGTTCGACTGTCCAGACTCCTGGGACTATGTTACGAAGAACTCTGGGTCTAATAATATCTCAGGCGTCTGGGTCAATATGTTCGGAGCCATTACGCCTAGTACAATTAAAAGTGTCTTGCCTTTTGAGGCCGTAGGAGCAGGGTTATCTTCTCGTATTATTTTTGTCTATGAAGCGAACGCTGCCAAAAGAGTTCCCGATCCATTTGAGACGCCGGAGCTTCAGGCCCTTGGAAAAGTCTTAGTTCAAGACCTTACAGATATCCATTCCCTAAGTGGAGAGTTTGAGATCTCAGCTAACGGGATGGAGTTCTATCGAGACTGGTACATGAACATGGAGAAGACTAATCCTAAAATGCCAGAAATGTTTGACGGTTACCTAAATCGTCGTCAGACTCACCTACGTAAACTAGCCATGATAGTGTCTATCAGTGAGTCTAATGATATGAAGATAACGGAGGCTCATTTTAGAAGGGCCTTAGACCTGTTGGAAAGAACGGAGGTTAGGATGCCTCGAACGTTTGCTAGTATAGGTACTGATAAAGATAGTCAGCTGAAGGAAGATATGATGAATTATATTGCTAAACATAGGAACATTCCTGCGGCGCAAATATTCAGGGACTTCCGTTCTTTCCTTTCAGGTCCACGACATTTAGATGAATTAATAACAGGGATGGTTCAGATGGGTTTCATCACTCAAGACGTAACTCGATCTGGAGTCATCATAAACTATATCCCAAATAACCCTCTGGATAAGCAATATGGCCAGCAAAGTAGTAATCGGAGTAGCAACACTCCCTAAGCGATATGGGTTCTTCTCGAACCATGTTCTCCCTAATCTGAAAGAGATGGCAGATGAGGTCTGGGTTTATACAGACAGACCAAACAGTCCTGATTTGGTTAGGCATTCTGCCATAGGAACCAGCATGGAGGAATGTCCTGAACTTTCAGTAGGAGACGCCGGTAAGTTCTTCGGTTACGAAAGGACAAAAGCAACTGACTTTTATTTCCTCAGTTGTGACGACGACCTATCTTATCCCTTGGACTACGTAGACCGAATGAAAGAATGGATAGACTTTTTCGAGAAGAAGGCTGCGATCTCCCTTCACGGTGCATCCTTTGCTTCACTTCCAGTCGATTCGTTTTATCTTCGGAAGCATACAATTCCCTGCCTCGGAGACTTCCACGCTGCACAGCGCGTTTTATTCCCTGGAACAGGAGCTTTAGCATTTCACTCATCCCTTCTTAGGATTAACGTTGCAGAGCATTTCCTAGCCAGAAACATGGCTGACATTTGGTTTGGTAGGATTCTTCAGATGCAGAAGGCACCGGCCCTTGTCATTCCTCATGCTGGGAATTACTTAACCTATGACAATAACCTGCCTATTGCTGATACGATATGGGGTCAGGAGAATCAGAAGGATTTTCTCCAGACTGCTGTTGTGAATCAGATTTCCTTAGATCAGGGACTGACAATGTATCCCCTGGATTGGCCTGACCATTCTCTGCCAAGCCCGTTAGGGGATCTACCGGAATCAACCCCCTCGCCTGTGCCTGCTCCACAGGAATAATCGCCTGCTCCAAAGCCTTGATCCTTTCATTATCAGGGTACTTCTCTAAGTGCATTAGGAAGAGCTGCTTGGCGTCCTCATAACGTTTAAGTTGAAGGGCTGCCTCTCCACATGGAGCAGCAATATAATGCAGATCAAGCAGATACTTATACTGCATATCCTTCATCTGCGTCTGAGCCAAAGCAGCACCCAGGAAGTTGTATGCCTTCTTAGGTTCTCCCTTCGAGAGGTAAACCAACCCCATCATTAGGAAGGACATACTCTCCTCAGGGTAAACGTCAAGCATCCTCTTAGCGTACTCCATACCTTCAGTATCCACTCCTAAGATATGCGTACAATGGACAGCCATTAGACAGGTTGAGTAAGTATTCTCATCTGTCATCTTATCAAAGTCACACTCTCTAACATAAGCCAAACACTCATCATATTTATTCTGCATGAACAGAGCGTTAGCTGTCTGGAATTGATAGTAAGCCTTTGTCTTATCATCAGGAGCGTTATCAATCTCTTTCTTGAGAGACTCCATCCGATCCGCATACTTCTCTAGCATTACAGCCTTAGGAAGATTGTATCCCCTATGGTCTATAATGATCTTAGCTTGGAAGAACTTAGCCTGATTTCCATTGATAGGATTAGCTTGAAGGGCATGAGCAATCTGGTTATGAACAGATCCCATCCACTTAATTTCAGGCCTATTATTGGCATACATCCTGATTTGCCAAATCCTATCAGAGGCTAGAACTTGATCATCAGGGAGCTGATTGTGGACTACGAAGGCTACAGCATCACAGGTACCGGACGCCATTTGAGCCTTTGCGTCTGCCCATCCGGTCGAGTCAACTATGGTTTCATCGGCATCCAGAATCAATATTAAATCGCCCGTAGCGGCCTCCTGTGCGGCGTTCCGTGCATCAGCGAACCCGTTCCATTCCCGTTGGAGAGCGACCGTTGCACGGCGTTTTACAACGTCAAAGGTGCCATCTTCTGACCCCGTGTCTACTATTACGATCTCATCAACAAGGTGTTCAACGCTATCTAGACACTCATCAAGATTGGCAATTTCGTTTTTGACTATCATGCAAAGGGAGACAGTCAGATCCTTTCCGTTTTTCATAGAAGTGTTTGGGGGTTAAGAAATGTATTGAAATATACGAACAAAATTTGTTAAAAGCAAGAACCTACAGGGGGCTAAATCCAGTCGCCTGAGTGGGCCTGAGACGCTGCCGAGGGAGACTCGCCCCCCGCAGGTTATTCTTTAAGAGCGTCCTCGATCTGTGAAACAAAGGCTCTATTAATTGCCTCTACCTCCTCGGGGGTAGCATCACTTTCAAGTCCAGGGATATATCTTTTCATAATCTGCTTTGCAATAGCGGATTCCTTTTCAAGTTCTTCCCTGAGAATCTCTCTATCAACAGCATCTCCCTTGGCAAGCTCCTTGTAGAGAGGTCTAGCTCTAATGTTAGTAGCCATAATTAAGGCAAACACATCGTCAAGGTTGTCTTTAAGTTTGGTATCCTCCTTGACTTCTTCAGGATACTTCGGTGGGTTAGGACGATACCTAGACCCAGACTCACCACGAGCAGCTTTCATGATTGGCTCAATGTCTGCTGCTTCGAAGGAGTCTCCAAAGGTATTAACAGACAGTCCGAAGAAAGCTCCTGCTGTAGCAACGCCGCCCATTACAGCATCCTGTTCAAAGGCCTCAATAGCATCCTGCAAGAACAATGGTATTACCCTACTCTTAGCAAAATCTTCAATCGTAACTTCCTCACCTACCGCAGTTTCCTGTGAGAAGAAGTCCATCAACCCTGAGGCTAGAGGAGAGAACTTAAAGTGAGCAAAGTTATTAGCAAGATCCCTTGGCGTAGGACCTTGGGAGGGTGATCTCAAATGAGCTGCCCAACGTTCAAAGCCAAGTTGCTCAGCTCCCTGACCAAGACGTTCAGCTAGTCCCAACTCCTTCGAGGTATAGAAAGCAGTACGAGCAATAAGGGAAGCTAACTGTTGCTGACCACCCCATATGTCTACTCTCGTATTACCTACTATGATCTTTCCAAAGTCTGAATCTTCAGGATCTAATCCTACTGCGAGTCCAGCAAGGCTAGCCAATCCCAAGACAGTAACTCCTAGTCCAACGAAGCCAGCAGTTTGTTTAGCTGCTTGTTTCCGTAGAGCAGGCTCACCAGACAACCACATCCTACCTACTGTCACAGGGAGCTGAACTCTGGACCATGTAAACCTAGGAGCGAACAGGACATTGTTCAGGGACTTTAACAGGCCAGCATTGATCTCACCCCTACCCGTCGCTTGGTTGACATACTTAGCAGCCAGCTTCAATGCCTCATCACTAATTCCTAAGTTAGGATCAAGGAACTGGTCAAAGACTGCGAACCTTAGTAGGTTAAGGTGCGTAACCATTATCCTCTCAGAGGCATCAATAGCTTCCTTAGCTGCACCAGCTAGGAGTTGCTGTTGAGATAACCGTTGAGTAGCATCCAGCTCACTGAAGGCAGGAATCCTTCTAATCAAATCGGATTGATAGAACTCCTCCAGCTCTGTCCTACCTGAACCAAAGGTGGTATACTCAACTCCATACTCCAAATGCCTGAGGAAGTTAGGATGCTCCCTCATGGCAATATTCAAAGCATCAGCCATTTCCTTACTGAAGAAGGACTTGATACCACTGGCAGCAGGACCTCTCGCCAACAGGGGATTGGCTACTGACAATGGTAGTCCTTGTCGGAGCAAACTAGACATATCCGCCGTGGCCATTAGGGTTCTTAGTAGAGAGTTAGCCTCCCCTAATACATCACCGGCTGAGGTAATACTAAGTGCCCTTTGGCTAACAATAGCACGGTTCAAATTCCGCTTAGCTAACTCAAGGCGAATCTTAGCATCCCTTAGTTCAGGGATCTCCTCAATGACAATTTTCTTCTTCGTCGAACGTGGATCAGGAACACCCTGTTCAGCTAACTTATCCAAACGAGCAGCTTCCTTCTCTAACCTAAGGGCACGTTTAAGTTGACTGAGCTCAGCCTGTTTCTTCCTGAGTTTTTCAGAACCCTTAGGCTTACGAGGAGCAACATCTCTCGGCGGAGGAACAACAGCCTCAGGTGGAAGTTGTTTCCTTAACGCCTCGATCTCCTTATTAATCTTCGAGATCTTCTGCTCGTCCGTATCAAATATATCTGCGGCCAGAGCTTTCAACTCCGTTAGCAATTGATCAGCCTTCTGAGGATCAGACTTCCTAATCTGCTCAATGGCCTTCATGATCTCCTGACCCTTATCAACCTTCGCACGACGTTTGCCAATCTGCTGTTTAACTTTCTTAGCAGCATCCTCCGTCGTACCTAGGATAGCCTCATAAGCATCATCGTCCGTCAATCCAGGGAAGTCATTCTTTAGCTTAGTGACTAGGCTATCCAGATTCAGAAAACCCTTCTGCATATACTTCGCAGCGATCTTACTTACAATAGCAAGAGCCTCTGTGGTATAGCCAACAATATCATTAGCTCGATAGCCAAGTTTATTCAGGTCCTGTTTAAGCTTAGCAATATCGGCGTCGAGGACTTCAACCTGTTCTTGATTGAGCTGGATCTTAGCAAGCCGTTCCCGTCGCCGTTCCATGATGATCTCAGACGCTTCCCTAAGCTTCCGAGTTTGCATCTCAGCTTTGTTCTCCTCTTGCTTGATAACTTCCTGCTCAGCAGCATTCTTCTCCTCAACCATCTTCACCACTTCGCCAATTTGCTCAGTGGGAACAGGATCACCACCTCGTGCTGCTTCCATAGCTTTCAGAACACTATCCAGACTATAATCGTCCTGAGTCAAAGCAGACTTAGCATACACCAACGTCTGACCAGCACGACTCTTACCCTTCTCAAGGCCCATCGTTATCAGGTCAGCTCTATCCCTATTCAGTAGGGCGTTATCTAAGTAAGCCTGTTGCTGTGCCCTATTCCCAATCGGGTTCTCACTCAGCTCAACATAGCGAGCCATATTCTCATGAAAGGCCTCAAGGTGAGCAGCAGCTGCAATCTGCATTCCAGCGTGCATCTGAGTAGTAAAGGCAAACTCCTCGTCTGTTAATAGTTTCTGAGCCAGACGTTCAGCTTGATCCACATAACCCTTCTTCTCAGCAAGGGCCATTGAACGATTCCATGCCTCAGCTACACCTTTCTCAGCCTGAGCAAGACCTGCCCTAGCTCTGGCACGATTCAGTACCTTCCTCTTAGTGTGAGTTAGGATATCTGTCTGTTCATCGTCAGTAGGAGGGAGAGTTGCTTCGGCTTCCTCAATCCTTTCCATCAGCTCCTCGTAACCAATTGGCTGATTCTTTCCCTCCTCGTTAATATTGTTAGTATCCGTCGGCCAGCCCATGTGGTAGATAACCTGGGCCATGCCCTGGGCTGTTCGTTGGGTAGATTTGACAGCAGCCTGAGTCTCCTTATCCAGACTCTTAAACACATCAGAATCCCTAGTTGGATCTCCTAGCAACTCCTTATTGATAGTGTCCATATCATAGCCTTGCCGTTCCATACCAGCAATAGCTTCGTCCATCGTAGCTACTTTGGAGGCCTGACTAGCTGGCTCAGGAGTGGGTAAGAATGTTCCCTTCTCCATAGCACTCTGCACAGCTTGAGTACCAACTGTCGTGGCTGTGCTTTGACCTAGTGCAGCTAACCCTTCCAACGAAGCCTGAGCCATATTCAACTTCTCTCCCGTCGCAACCTGAGCAGCGGCTGCACCAGCAGTTTCACCTACGGACTCTGAACCAAGAAGGGCAAGTCCTTTAACAATAGACCCTCCCACACTGATAGGAACAAGCTTACGAGACAATCCAAAGGTTGCTGCCTCTACAGCTGTCTCAGTAGCCGCCGTTGCAAGACTTCCTTTCGCTGCCCTCTCCCAACTTTCTCTAACAGCCTCCTCACTACTCAGGGCTAAGAATACATCATCGGGATCATTAGGATCTCCACCACTCTGCTCAATAATCTGGGTGATATTATTAGCAAAGTTCCCTCTCCTCTCAGCAAGATACGAACCAATGAAGGTTCCGAAGATTGGAATAAACCCTACCATAGCAGCTAGGGGATTCCTTGACGCCGACTCACTAGCTAGAAACCCAATGGACTCAATCGGATCAATTGCTAAGGCTGCAACCATACTCAAGCCATCACCTGCCGCTGCAGCATCCATAGCTAATTGAGTATACAGACCAGGCTTAACCTTCTCAACCTCCTGATTGTAATGGGCGAACTGCATAGCCATATCCATTCGCTGATCGGCGTCAACCAGGTCAATGGATTTCCAAATCTCCTTCCCGTTCTCATCCTTAGCAATATTACCCTGATCGTCCAACTCAGGAGAACCAACCATTTCAATGGCTCCCATTAGGGCATCTTGCTGGGCGTTCTGCAACCTACCTCTCTTAATACCCTTAGCCATTTCCCGAAACTTTCCAGGGAACAGATCCAGAATAGGACCGAGTTCTTCCTTCTCCTGCTTCGGAGCTATAGGTAGGATAGTGGGGTCGAGGTTAAACTTTAACTTCTCAAAGTCTAGCTTAACGCCGGTAGCATCTGGTCGAACAATAGGGGGAGTTGCTCCTGAGACGTTCAGATTAGCCATTATTTAATTCCGAGTTGTTTTTTCCTCAACGCCTTCTCCGCAGCCGTAGCATCTTCTGTACCACCACCTGTTCCAGGAGTAGGAAGTTTGGTAGCAATTCCGAAGCCGAACAGAGCATCTTCAATGTCACGCATCTCCTTCCGTTCACCCGCCGTAGGTTCATCTACTGCCTGGAGGAAAGTACGCCGACGAAGGAGACGTTTGATTTCAGCAGTCTTCTGCTCAGGAGTCAGTTTCGTCTTAGCTTGACTCGCCTTCGGAATTGGCTGCTTCGCAATCTTAGATCTAGTCAAAGCAGCTGCCTGTTGAATCAGATCATAGGCGTGTTCGATAGGGATATTATCCAGATTAACTCCCTGTGGAATCTCCAGGCCTAAGAACGCAGCACCGGCCTCAAGTATATCTGAAGCATTCTTTGGTTTCGCCGCCCTAAGAACGTTGGACAACTCAGCATCAAGCTTCGCCTGTTCCAGAGTGATCTCACCTGCAGCAACACGGTTCTGCAACTCCTTCATCTTATCAGCATGAAGCTCCTGCATCCGTTGTTCAACAGACTTACTAATCTCCAACTGATCCTGGAGTCTAGCTTCCTGACTTCTCCTCAGCTCAGACAACTCCCTCTCCTTCAAAATCCGTTCTTTCCCTTCAGTAGACAAGCCTGGAGTTGGAATGCTACTAGCATCTTGTCCTTCCTCAAGGGCATCCAAATCCTGCCTGAACTTATCGGCGGCAATAGTCTCTGCCGTAGTGATAGCAAACTCACCCGCCGGACCCAATCCTCTCGGATCAATCTGTCCACCAAGAGCAGCCAGTCCTTTGATAAACGCAGGATTGCCTAATACATCACCCAGACTTGAGAAGAAGTTTCCTTTCTCCTTAATTCCCTCAGCCATAATTTGTTGCCTCTCAGGAACAGTCAATTCAACTGGAGGTCCAAAGGGACTAGCTCTTTCGGAAGGAGCAACTGGAATCTTTGAGATCTCCCCAATTAAGTTAGCCACTGGCTCCCCTGGCTTAGCTTTCGCCGCATCTGTTCCTGCCGACGTACCGAGAACATCTTCAGGATCCAATTGAGGAATCCCTGTCCCCACATCAGTCTCACTGAGATCAATCCCCAGCAACATCTCCAAGGCAGGAATCCTATGCGAACCAGTCCCAGGATAGAACTTAGGAGGAGGTTCAGGAACACCAGCTCCTCCAACTCCACCTAGCAATTCATTATTAACCTTCCTAACTCTCCCGCCATGAATAGGAGGAGTGGCTCCACTAGGAATTAGCCTAACTCCAGCAGCCCTCATCTCAGGCGTGAAAAACTCCGTATCTCCAAAGAGCGAATCACCAATAGCCATGTTATTATCCGTTTGAAAGAATTAGTTCAATTATTGAACAATCCTTTTAGTTACTGGAGTAGTCCTCCTATTCCGCCTATAATTCCACCACCGATAGCTCCAGCCAAAGTTCCTATCCCAGGAACGACTGAACCTAAGGCAGCTCCTGCAGCAGCACCCGACATAGCTCCACCAAGAGCTGAGGCAGCAGCACTAGGTTTGTTAGGTATTGCCGTTGCCATTCCACCAGGAGCTACCATAATGTCAGCACCCTTGCGAGCAACTGTGAGATCGTAGTAGGCCTCCTCAATGCTGGCGTCGTTAGACAAAGCATCGTATTCTCTAGTAGCAACAATCTTAACCCGATTTTGCTCTGTTAGTTGTTGAGAAGCCAACTGTTCAAAATTAACCCTGTTAGCAAGGATTTGTTGAATCTGCTGCATACCGAGTTGGTAGCGTTGCTCGTAAGCTAACTTGTTGACTCTGGCCGCTTCTAGACTAAACTGACTAAGTATGGAGTCTCGTTTAAGTTGATCTCCAGAGCTGATTCCAAACAAGGAACCCTCTGTGTTAAACAGTCCCGCACCTACACCAGTTGCGTCTCGTAGGCTGTTGTCATACATACCTAACTCGTTAGCGAAAAACTGTCCATACAAGCTTACGAGATCAGCTGGGAGAATCTCCCCTCTGGTATTAAGGGTCGTAAGCAATCGTATGGACGCATCAAGGAGTCGGTTATGTGCTTCTGCGTTTTGCTGTTCGATGCCCAGACCGGCGGTTAGAGCATTTCCGTGCATCTGCATATAGGCCGACAGACCTTGTTGAAATTGACTAAAGGAAAGCTGAGCATCAAACTCTCCTACCTCCCTTAGTTGTTCTGCCCTCAGCAAAGCGGTTCCGAAGAGGAACCCCGTTGAGTTAATAGCATTAATGTCAGCCATCGTTCCAGCATACTGTCGATGCTGTCTGGCGAAATCAATTTCCCTCCGAGATGCAAATTCGTTAGAAAGGTCGCCGATGAGGTCATTGTCAATAAGCCGCTTTGTGAGCGTAATGGCTGTTCGTAAGTTTTGTTCTGCATCTTGAGCCGCCTTTGTTAAGACTGTAAGCAGGTTAGCATTCTTAGGAATCCCACAGGTTTGGAGTTTGGTTGAGACAGTATCTACTAGGCTGTCCCACATTGTCGTCGCTGCCGTGAGGGTTACTGCTGCTAGTGCCGTAGATGGAGCATCGACCATCAGAGCCTGAACATCTGGCTGGACGTTGCTGAACATATTTGTTAAGTTAGCTGCCGCCGCTGTTCTACCTGCCGCGATGAGAGGTGCGTAAGAGGTGGTTGGAGCCGTGATTGCTGCTGTGGAAAGAGAGGCAGCGAGATTAGCAATAGGTACGGTGGTGGAATTACCTATCGCCAGAATTGCGTCAGCAATATAATCCGCATAGTTATCATCATCGTAAGAAGTGACAGCAGCATAGTAAAGATCAAACTGCGCCTTAGATGCAGCCAGATCAGTCGCTGGATCAGTGAACGACAAGGCTCCCCACGGATTCGCAGCAGCCCACATCGCGTTCATGATCTTGGTGACGTTCTCGGTAGGTTTCAGCCAAGCACTTGATTCGAAGCCACCTCCGCCACCGGAGTCTACTTCCTCGCCAGCATATAAGTAACCGTGAACATCTTCTACATATTTTGGAAACCTAACATTCCCTGTAGTTCCTCCACCACCCATGTTATAACCTCACTAAGTTGCTAACTTTAACTCCACCTACAGCTTGAAGCTGCCGTAATCTGGCCTCATTGTCAACGTAAGCAAGAATCTGTGAGCACTTTTTGGCTTCAGCAAAGGATCTTAAAGTATCCAATCCCTTCTCGTAATCCTCAACTGTTCCTGGAGCGATACCTGTGGTAGCATAGACTAACAAGTACCTGACCTTAGAAACCGGCTCGTGCATGATAACAGTCATGACGATACCTAACGGCGCACCAGCTTCTACTCTCTCAGGAGTACCATAATAAACCCAAAGCTGTGATTCTTCCTCAAGCAGGGATTTAAGGATATTTGCCATAGCTCCTGAATCAACGCCCAGACTAGCTGGAAGTGATTGAACTATCAACGGTCTAGCAACATCCCATCCTGCACTAATTTGTTCGGGGGTTAGTCTTAACATCATTATTCTGTACCATATAAACCTCGAATGGCTCGCTTATCATGTAAGGACCAGCGAACTTCGAGTCTATCTATTCGGGGGTTAGTACCAGGGGTTCCTTTTATCCTAATCTTAAACTCAAGAGCCGTACAGGTGAAGGTCACAATTCCCATAGGATTAACGGCTATCGGTCCGAGAGTAGCAAAGGCAGACGTTGAGTCGTACCTGTATAAAAGTTCGAGGGTTACGTTAGTTAGATCCTGATATTGCAGTTGAATATCATGGATAAATTTTAAGGCTTGGCGATCATTGTCATGCGAACCTGTAAGCACTCTGATAGTAGTAGATACTCCAGAAGAAGCAAGACCATAATGAACACCATTAAGATAAGTGGTGGAAGTATATCTGTCTTGAATTTCTGATAATCCATTGTCAGGACTGAATATGTAGGAGGTCTGGTTATCGGCAATAAACCACTCATTCCAAATAGGCTGATGAGTAACAACCGTGGAGACAGTGGAGAAGCTAGAGAACCATTCCTTGTAGCCGAACCGCGTTAGTTCTAGGTTAGGAGATAACCCCCAAAGCTCCCCATCCCGCGCTACAAAAACGTGACCGTTTTCATCTCCCCCAACTGCTCCACGGCTGAGAACACCGAAGTTGGCAATCTCTACGTATCCGATATCAGCTCCCCTAGGTAGAAGAGCACCAATACCATCACTACCGTAAGCAATAACATTATTTCCTAATGGTTTCACTACCTGAA
>Ga0098074_1000976_pt1 | contig 16153 bp, 15 predicted proteins | sample 32_taG_FD_75064 | JGI IMG/M metagenome (GOLD analysis project Ga0098074, IMG submission 75064) | Marine viral communities from the Gulf of Mexico - 32_GoM_OMZ_CsCl metaG | ecosystem: Environmental > Aquatic > Marine > Oceanic | place: Atlantic Ocean: Gulf of Mexico | collected 2015-07-12
AAGTTCTTTTTTAATAACATATACTTACAGATCATTCTTCATAAACTAAAGTGAAATTCTGTTGGATTAAATAATTTAAGTCAACTTTTCTTCGTTCTAAAAGTCCTCTACTTGAAGTTCTTACAGTATTCCAAGAAAGTAGGTTAATTGAGTCTCGATCAAAAATATACAACCAATATTTTTCATCATTTTCAAAAGATTCTTCAATGCAACAATCCTTACCTTGATGCACGCATGGCTTTTTCATGTCAACTGTCGAATGTGGTTTTGCCAACGGTAAATAATCAGTTGTAGGGTTAGATCCTTCTGGATAGATAGTATCTGGATAATTGCCTAACAAAATAAATTCTATTAATCGTTCAGATTTGTTTTCAAAATAAGTAGTATCATGTAATCCCTGTTCTTGACAACTTTTAGGTTTACATGACCAAACTACTATCATCAAAATTGAGCAATAAATTAGCTTAGTCATAGTGTAAAATTTGATATTCGTTAATTTCTAAATCCTTCCTCTCCTACTCCATCCACATCAATCACAACTCCCCAATTTTCACATCCTTCAAAATAAGGGTAGATTTCAGTAGTTGTGTAAAAACTGGCATTAACAGCAATTGACATGTTTCTAACGTCCTTCACATAGTATTGGTTGGTTGGATTTTTCTGGATAGTTGAGAGTACAAACGCTGTTTTCTTCTTTCTAGCTTGTAGATAAACCTCATCATTTTCCGCGAAATAACTGTTGTTCACTTTCTCAATCTGAAAATGGAACAAACATACAACAACCAGAAAAAGGGATAAAACTACGGTTGGGATTTTAAATTCCCCTTTTTTAGTTTGAACAAAATCTATTATTTCTTGGAAAAGCATAAACAACGCAATGAATCCAACAGCACTCACAACCAATGTATAGGCTTCCAATTTTGTTTTCGCAAGCGTAAAAAAGACATAAACAACACAAAAAACAACAGATGCAAATAAGTGATTTCTATTGCGCTTCACGAATCCTTTGAATAGCATAATTGCCATTCCGACCCAAATTAGAATGGATAGAAATCCAGTTCCTCCATAAATATTCTTCATCGCTTCAAAATGATACATTGAATCGCCTGCGTGACCTTCAATGGCTTGAGAAAAATGCAAACTATTGTAATTGATCTCGTACACATATTCCGTTGGAAAAGTGAAATAACAATACATTTGCCAAGGAATAACAATGAGTATTGATATCACGACTGCTTTCATCAAATTCTTCCATTCTTGCTTTTCTTTTCGTTGTGTCAAAACAATGACCATTCCCCATCCTGCGTAGACAATCAAACCAACAAGCCACTTACATAATATCGCGCCTCCACTGAACAATCCTATTAAAAGAACATACTTGAAATCCTTTGTCTCATTGTATTTTATCCAAGACCAAAAAGATGCCGTGCAATAGAACAAAAACGAAACATCATTGTGATCCATTCCTTGAACACCAGAAATCAAATTCAATTGAAACGATGAGAATGCAACTAGAATAGCCGCAGAAAGCGCTAAAAATGAAGTCAAAAATCGTTTTGCCATGGAAAGCACCAATACACTCGTGGCGGCATGCAATAAGATACTTGGTAACCTCAATGCAAATAAATTCACTCCAAAAACCTTGAACGAAGCAGCAATTTGCCATAAAAACAAGGGTTGCTTGTGCAACCAAATATGATTTTTTGACCAATTCTTAAAATCGTACACAAACTGATCACCAAACAAATAGGGTTTGAATGGATGCTGTGTCATATTCTTTGCTACCAACGCGTGAAATTGCTCATCCCAACTGTTCAAATACTCTGGAATCAACGCAAATCCACTACCTACCAATGCTACACCAACGAATAATATCAAATACGACCAACGATTCGTTTGCGATTTCAAAAACAAAAATCCACCAAAAAGCGAGATTGCAAATCCCACAAGAATGAAAAGCGTACTATTCAGCGCGCAGTTTTGAAAAAAGAATGTGTATGCTTCTATGTTCATTCAAGGACTTGGAAAGCTGTAAAAATAATAATTTCTCTATCTTTGCAGACCATTTTGGAAACATGAAGAATCAAGAAGCGATAGAAAAAAGAAGAACGTTTGGAATTATTGCCCATCCAGATGCCGGTAAAACAACTTTGACAGAGAAATTACTGCTCTTTGGAGGTGCCATACAAACTGCAGGTGCCGTTAAAAACAATAAAATCAAGAAATCTGCCACTTCCGACTTCATGGAAATTGAAAAAGCAAGAGGGATTTCTGTTGCCACTTCCGTTATGGCTTTCGAATATGGCGGAAAACAAGTCAACATTCTCGATACTCCTGGTCACAAGGATTTTGCAGAAGACACTTACAGAACGTTAACTGCAGTTGATAGCGTAATTTTGGTGATTGACTGTGCGAATGGAGTTGAGTCGCAAACCGAAAAATTAATGGAGGTTTGTCGCATGAGAAACACGCCAGTAATCATTTTCGTGAACAAAATGGACCGTGAAGGAAAAGATGCATTCACGCTATTGGATGAATTGGAAGATAAGTTAGACATCAAAGTGCGACCATTGACATGGCCAATTGGAATGGGTGACCGTTTCAAAGGAGTGTACAACTTGGAAAAAGCACATTTGAACTTGTTCCAAGCAAATAAGACAAAAATTTCTAAAGACATTGTTTCTATTTCTGACTTAACTGATCCTCAATTGGATGAAATTGTAGGTGAAAATTTTGCTGGAGAATTAAGAGAGGAAGTGGAAATCATCAATGGAGTTTACGATGATTTTGATCGCGAAGCCTATTTGCGTGGAGAAATTGCTCCAGTTTATTTTGGTTCAGCCGTGAATAATTTTGGAGTACAAGAGTTGTTGGATTCATTCATTGAAATTTCGCCATCACCGCGTGGTAGAGAAACAGATGTGCGTTTTATCGAACCAAGTGATTCCAAATTCTCTGGATTTGTCTTTAAAATTCACGCCAACCTTGATCCTAAACACCGCGATCGTATTGCCTTTTTAAGAATTGTTTCTGGGAAATTTGAGCGAAATACGTTCTACAATCATGTCCGTTTAGACAAGAAAATGAAATTCCCGAATCCAACATCGTTCATGGCTCAAGATAAGAGTGTGATCGATGAAGCATTTCCTGGAGATGTGATCGGATTGTATGATACAGGAAACTTCAAAATTGGTGATACATTGACCGAAGGAGAAAAAATGATGTACAAAGGAATTCCATCATTCTCGCCTGAAATATTTATGGAATTGGAGAATTTGGATCCATTGAAATCGAAACAATTGGACAAAGGAATTCATCAGTTAACCGACGAAGGAGTTGCTCAAATGTTTATTCAGCAACCAGGAAACAGAAAAATTGTTGGAACGGTTGGTATGCTTCAATTTGAGGTAATTCAATACCGTTTGATCCATGAATATGGCGCAAATTGTCGTTTCTCACCAAAGAGCTACACAAAAGCAGTTTGGATTACAACCGAGAATGAAGAACAATTGGCCTCTTTCAAACGTGCAAAAGGAAACAATATCGCCTTGGATAAAGATGAAAACTTAGTCTTTTTAGCTGAGACGGCATTCTTACTGCAAATGGCAGAACAAGATTATCCTGATATTACTTTCCACAAAACATCTGAGTTTAAACTAGATGGAGTTTCATAAAAAATTTTGTATTTTTATGAAATGCGAACACATCTTACCACAATCTTCATTTTCTGTGTAGCTTTTTGTCATGCCCAATCGTCTCAAACGAGATACATTGATAGTACTACCATTCTGTCTAAATTAGACAGTTTGAAAAAAGTCTTCCACTTAGTCGAAGATGCTCCAAAAGAATTTGAATTAGCTATTTATTCTGCCTTGGAATATTATCCTGAATTGAAGGACAACAAAATTCGATTCAAGCAAAAGAAAATAAAAACAACCTTGAATGCTCGTCCAACCATGGCGTCTTTGCTCTACAAACGCAGATCGAAACGCGTGTATGTTGTGCGCATCAATAATTCTTACAAGCGACCAGAAGTCATTACACTGGACAAAGTTTCTCTCAATGCTCAAATTGGCGTCTTAGGACATGAATACAATCATTTTTTAGATTATTCGAAGCGCGATTTATTCAAAATGATTGATCGAGCATTTGATTATGTAACGGATCACCGAAAAGCGAAGTTTGAACAAGAAATCGATCGTCAAACCATCAATCGTGGATTGGGTTGGCAATGCTATGATTGGTCGTGTTATGTTCATTATGAATCTCAAGCAACGGAAGAGTACTTGGCATTCAAGCGCAAAATTTATTTGGGACCAGAAGATATTTTAGAAATTATGGGAGTTGAAGAAGGAATGTAAACTTTACCAATTGACATTTTCTAAACTCTCCAAATATTCAGGATTTCCATTTTCGTAATTCACTTTCGCATAGAAATGATTGATTCCATTGGTTAGCATCAGAAAATCGACTTGCAATTGATTGTTGTATTGTGCGATTTGATAAAAAACTTGCTCTGTTATTTTCACATCAGTCGCCTTGCATTCCACGATCATTTTTGGCTTGGAATAGGCATCAAAAACGACAATATCACAGCGTCTAGTCAACTCATTGACCTTTATCGTAAACTCCGATGCAATTCTGCCAATCGGAACCTTTAATTCTTCTATCAAATAATGAATCGCATGTTGTCGCACCCATTCTTCCGGCGTAAGAACTAACTTTTTCTTCCGAATGATGCACCAAACAAACAACACTTCACCTTCTTTGGTCAATTTTAAGTTTGCTTTGGGAAAATTCAATACTTTGATAAAACTCATAAATTCGTTTTAGAGTCAAGAACCGCTTCGCTGAAAGAGTCAAGACTCGCTTCCTGCGGCGCTTCAGGACTTGATTGTGTGCCATCAAACTTCATCGAATGAAACAAATTAAAGTCTTAAAATGGAACGAAGTGGAATGGTCTTTAATCTTTAAGTTCGTCATTTGACGGACGGTCTTAAGTCTTTTTTACTGTCCTCTTTTAAATCCTAACAACAGCAACTCAATGTCCTTGTATTTCAAGTCGAACACTTTTCCAAGCACTTCACTCGTTAAGTTTCCTTTGTACAAATAAACACCGCATCTAAATCCAGGGTCGTTAATGATCAATCCTTCACAACCTCCAGCATTCCCCATTTCTAACAATACAGGGGAAAAGATATTGGACAATGCAAATGATGCCGTTCGTGAGATGCGAGAAGCAATATTTGGGACACAGTAATGAATGATTCCGTGTTTGATATAGGTCGGATTATTGTGATTCGTGACACGTGAAGTTTCAAAACATCCACCTTGATCGATGCTAACATCCACAATGACTGAACCTTCTTTCATGTTTTCAACCATTTCCTCTGTGACAACACAAGGAGTTCTTCCTAAAGGTGCTCGAACTGCTCCAATGGCAACATCAGCGCGCATCATTGCTTTTGCCAATACTTTTGGTTGCAAGACTGAAGTAAATATGCGCACACCTAAATCATTTTGCAAACGGCGTAAGCGCGACAATGAATTATCAAATACTTTCACGGAACAACCTAAACCGAGTGCTGCTCTCGCTGCATATTCTCCCACTGTTCCAGCGCCAATTATGACAACTTCAGTTGGTTGAACTCCAGCTACTCCTCCAAGCATTATTCCCTTTCCTTTGTTAAATGAAGACAATAATTCACCTGCAATCAGAATAGAAGTTGTACCAGCTATCTCACCCATTGTTCTCACAACAGGAAAAACGCCTTCTTCATCACGAATGTAATCCCAAGCAATAGCTGTGATTTTCTTCGCGATCATTTTTTGAAGGATTTCTTTTGGCTGAATGGAAATTTGCAATGCGGAAATCAAGGTTTGATTCCCCGACATCATATCGACTTCTTCAGCAGATGGCGGTGCAACTTTGAAAATGATGTCGCATTTAAATATTTCTTCCGTTTCAAAGACAATTTCTGCTCCTGCTTCACTGTAATCTCTATCAGAAAAACGTGCGCCTTCTCCACTCTTCGATTCAATTTTCACGCGATGACCATTCGATACCAGTAATGAAACTGCTTCAGGCACCAATGCAACTCTGTTTTCTTGAAATGAAGTTTCCTTAGGAATACCAATATAGAGATTCCCCTTTTTGCGTTTAATCTCTAACATTTCTTCTTGAGGCAACAAACTTCCTTGCTGCATCAAGTGTTTCAAAACTTCTGGATCAGTTATCATAGTTCAACGGAAATTATACGTTCATTGGCATCGTTCTTACGAATATACACCCAAATTGTGTTACTTGGTAAAAGATTGCTGATTTTTTCTGGCCATTCAATAAAACAATACGCATTATCGTACAACATTTCTTCAATGCCTATATCAAATGCTTCTTCTTCGCTTTCCAATCTGAACACGTCAAAATGAAAAACTTTACCAAACATATTGCTATCGTAGGAATTCACCAGTGAGTAGGTTGGAGAACCTTCAGCATCTTCAATCCCCATTGCTCGCAATAAAGCCAAAATGAAGGTTGTTTTGCCTGTTCCCATTTCAGCATCAAAAGCAAACACTTTTCTATGTCCGAATTCCGTTAAAAATCGAGCTGCGACATCTTGAATGTCATTGAGAGAATGAATTACAAATTGAGTCATTGTATGCGAATATTCCTCAAAGATAAGGAGAATTCACCCAAAGAATCAACCATTCACAGAAGTAATGAACAACCTTATTTTAATTGTTCCGTAATGACTGATTTTTCAACCAATCCTTTTGTTTCCCAGACTAATTTGCGGTCTTTGTACAACTTCAAATCTGGAATTCCGTTCACATTCAACTGATTGGAAATCGTTGGATTTTGATCAACATCAATGCGAACAATTACCACTTTATCAGAATACTCTGAAGCGATTTCATCCAAAATTGGTTTCAATTTCTTACACGGCGCGCACCATTCAGCATGAAAGTCCACCAACACATATTTATCTGATTCAATCAATGCTTGAAAATCAGCGGTTGACATTTCTGCACCTTTAATTTCTGTTTCCGTTGTTTCTGGCATAGATGCTTTTCTCCACGCCATCATTCCTCCATCTAATTCTTTAACAGACGTATAGCCATTTTCTTTCAAATATTTCACGGCAGCAGAACTTCGTCCACCACTCAAACAGTACACAAACAAAGGGGTTGACTTATCAATCTCCGCAATGCCTTCCGCAAATTCACTTCCTGTCCAGTCAACATTCACAGCTCCTTCAATGTGTCCACCTTCAAATTCACCCAATGTTCGAACATCAAGCAAAACAGCGTCCTCCGTATTCACTGCCAATTCTGCAAACTCTTTTGGAGCCAATAACTCTTGGTCTGTTTGAGAATTTGATGTACTACAATGACTTAAAAACACCCCTAATAAAGCAAATACTACAACTCTCATACTTTTCAATTTATTTAAACTCTTCATTATTTTCTTGTTTTTCTTTCGTTTTAACTGGAATCATTGAAAACAATAATCCGCCCATCACTGCTCCATATACTGAGCTATTGATAGGTTTCGACGTTATTGCACATGTTCCACTTGCACATCCAATATAGTGATAGTAGGCATATCCTGCAATTAAGCCAACTACTGCACCAATCACTACTAATTTATTCTTTTTTAACCATTGCATAGTCAAATATCGGAATTACAAATCTCAACCACTGTAACAAAGGTTACTTTGCTGTCAACACAACATATGGAATCAAAATTTCTTCCAATGAAATTCCACCATGTTGAAACGTATCGCCATACATATTTACAAAGCGGTTGTAATTGTTTGGATACACGAAAAAGTCGCTTTCTTTAGCGAACACAAACTCACTTGAAATAGATGACTTCGGTAAAAATGCCTCATCAGGATTTGCCACTTGAAACACTTCAGATGCTTTGTACGATAAATTTCTACCCGTTTTATAGCGCAAATTTGTATTCGTAGCTCTTTCCCCAACAATTTTTACTGGATTTTGTACGCGTACTGTTCCGTGATCTGTTGTAATCACCAATTTTGATTTCGATTCCGCGATTTTTTTGATGATATCTTGCAAAGGAGAATGCTCAAACCATGATAAAGTCAAGGATCTGTATGCCGATTCATCATCCGCTAATTCTTTGATTACTTCCATATCCGTTCGCGCATGTGACAACATATCAACAAAATTGTACACAATCACATTCAATTGATTTTCCTTTAACTGATTAAAGCTGTCAACCAATTTCTTGCCTGCATTGAGATTTGTAATCTTGTTGTATGACCACTTGTACGTTTTATTCATACGTTTCAAGTTTGTCTCTAGGAAATCTGCCTCGTGTAAATTCTTCCCGCCTTCTTCTTCTTCACTTACCCACAATTTCGGGTATTTTTTCGCGATTTCAGATGGCATCAATCCAGCAAACAACGCATTTCTCGCATAATGAGTTGCTGTTGGTAAAATCGAATAAATGATTTCATCTGAATCTACGGTGAAAAATTTAGAAATGATTGGCTGTAATATTTTCCACTGATCATAGCGCAAGTTATCTATGACCAAAACAAAGGTTTTCTCCTGATCTACAATCGGAGCAATTTTATTTTTAAACAAGGTGTGAATCAATTGCGGAGCATCTTCGTCGCCATTTACCCAATCCAAATAATTGCGTTCAATGTATTTTGAAAACAATGTGTTGGCTTCTTTTTTCTGCATCGATAGAATCTCTTGCATTCCAGAATCTTCAATGTCCTCTAATTCAATTTCCCAATACACCAACTTTCTGTACAATTCTGCCCATTCTTCTGCATCCAATCGTCCTCCTAATTGCATTCCTAATTGACGAAATTCCTGCTGATAATTAGAGTTTGTTTTCTGTGAAACCAATTTGCTTTGATCTAAAATCTTTTTCAAACTCAAAAGAATTTGATTCGGATTTACAGGTTTTATGAGGTAATCAGCAATTTTACTACCAATTGCTTCTTCCATAATGTATTCTTCTTCGCTTTTAGTAATCATCACAACAGGAACATGTGGTTTTCGTTCCTTAATTTGCGCCAAAGCTTCCAATCCAGTAATTCCTGGCATGTTTTCATCCAGAAAAATTACATCAAACTCTTCCACTTCGCTTTTATCCACGGCATCAGAACCACTGTTCACAGCTTCAACAGAATATCCTTTCGCTTCTAAAAAGAGAATATGCGGTTTTAATAATTCAATTTCGTCGTCTGCCCAAAGTATTTTGCCTTGCATTTATTCTGTGTTTAAGTGTGTGAATGATGAATACGTAAAGTTATGTATTTTTATTTCGTTGACTTGATAATATAAGTTAAATCTGGTTTCTAGGAATATTTCCACTATATTCGTTCTTCAAAGGAAATTTTAATAAAATGAATTTTAAAACACTTTTTACTGCAATTCTTCTTTGCCAAATCAACTTTTCATCTGTTAACGCACAAAACAACACAAAAGTTCTTGAAGCATTGGGTTCAACAACCGCTATAGCATTGTACAATACATATAATACAATAGATAGTTTTGCAGACTGTTTAAACAGCAAAGCTTATGATGCTGAGTACGTCACATCCATGATGAATGACCAAGCTAACTTGATTGACGTTCTTACGGCATCACTTCAAGTGTGTATTGATGATACCAGCGAAGGAAAGCTTTCAGAACAAGATAAAATCTACCTGAAAAAGTTAATTCCTGCATTAAATTATCTAAAGAAAGAAGCTCAAGCTCTCGCTATTTATTCTCAAACAAATTCAGATGAAAATCTAGAAGATTATGCATCAAACCGTGAAAAAGCTTGGGAAATGATTGCAGAAGTATTAGGCCTTGAATGACTCATTAACACATCCAAGATTTGCAAGTACAGCACAATAAAAAGAAAATCTTTAATGATCCTGTTTATGGGTTCATTTCCATTCCGAATGAACTTATTTTTGACTTAATCGAGCATCCTTACATGCAGCGATTGAGAAGAATCAAACAATTGGGAATGACACATTTGGTCTATCCTGGAGCTCTTCACACACGTTTTCATCATGTTCTGGGCGCCATGCACTTGATGAATTTAGCCGTTCAAGTTATTCGACGCAAAGGACATGAAATCACAGACGACGAAGAAAAAGCTGTGCTGATTGCCATTTTATTACACGACATTGGTCACGGACCGTTTAGTCATGCTTTGGAATACGATATTGTGAATGGTGTCAGTCATGAAGATATCTCGAGTTATTTCATTCAGCGCTTAGAGAAAGAATTCGGCCATGATTTAACGAATGCATTGTCCATTTTCACGAATAGCTACCACAAACCATTTTTATATCAATTGGTTTCGAGTCAATTAGACATGGATCGCATGGACTATTTGAACCGCGATAGTTTCTATACTGGCGTGAGCGAAGGAGTGATTGGAAGTGACAGAATCATTGAAATGTTGAATGTGCACGACGGACAATTGGTTTTGGAAGAAAAAGGAATCTATTCCATAGAAAAATTCATTGTAGCTCGACGTTTAATGTATTGGCAAGTGTATTTGCACAAAACAGTCGTTGCTGGAGAATTTATGTTAATTCACACATTACGAAGAGCGAAACAACTTGTTCAAAATGGAGAAAAATTGTTTGCAAGTCCAACATTGGAATATTTCCTTCAAAACAGCATAACTAAAGAGGATTTTAAATCGAATCCAGCCAACTTAGATCATTTTGCACAGTTGGATGATTTTGATATCATGGGAGCTATTAAAGTTTGGCAATTTTCAGATGACACTGTTTTAGCTGATTTATCGAAGCGATTAGTAAATAGAGATTTATTCAAAATTCAAATTTCCAAAACGCCATTTTCTGAATCAGAAATTGAAACGAAACGTAAGGAAATTGCTGTACACTTCAATTTATCGGAGGAAGATGCAGCGTTTTATGTTTACACAGATCGTTTGAGCAACAATGCCTACAATCAAGGAAAGCAAAACATTAATTTATTGATGAAAAATGGAACAACAATGGATGTTTCAGCTGCATCTGATAATTTAAACATCAATGCGTTTTCCACACCGGTTGAGAAGTGGTTTTTGTGTTATCCTGAAATAAAATGAAGACCGCCGATGACAGCAGCGAAGCTAATTAAAAATTAAAAGTTCTACCAATTTTTCATTTTTAACTTTTAATTTTTAATTCTGATCTATTCCCTTTTAAGTTTCCCTGCTTTCCAGTCTTGCACCAATTTCGCCCAAGCATACGGATTGAATAAATTATTGGCAGGCAATTGTCCACCACGATACAACTGAGTATACATTTGATTCTGTGCATAACCATAAGCTGATGTGGCATCTGTTGAAATTCGAGCTGCAATGAATGCTAAACTTTCTCCCGACAACTCACGCTGCGCTCTTCGAATCGCATCTTCATATGGATCCATTTCTACGAAAGCTTTAGCAAATTGCTCACGTGATGGCCATGGATAAACCGTTACTTCTGGAATATTCAATGTGTCTTTCTGCATCATGTGAATGATAGAATATCGATCTTCAGTTAAAGTATCCGGTACAATGAAACTGGATGTTTTATGTCCGTAAAACGAAAAATACAATGTATCTCCAGGAAGTGTAACCATTGAAAAATAACCGTAATAATCGGCGATAACACCTCTGCGTGCTGTGCGATCAAAGACAGTCGTATATGGCATTGGCGTCAATTCTTCTTCCGCCACAATTACACCTGAAAGCTGAATCAATCGTTGATTCTTCACAAGTGAATCTTGTGCCAATAAGCCTTGTTGAAACAATGAAATCAGAACGACTCCAACAACAATAATTTTATGAAGAGATGCTACCATATTACAAGTGTACATTTTTTTTGAAGCATTGAATTGAAATTTTAATTTTTTTAACAGACATAATTTACATTTTTTTATTGAATCATCCAATTACTAAACCGTTTTCTAAGATATATTCGTTACATTTGCAAGAATTTATTTCAAAAATAGGTTCAAAATGTCGCTTTCAAATGTGAGTCAAGTCAAAGAAGGATTAACCTACGATGACGTTCTATTAGTCCCAGCTTATTCAGAAGTTTTACCAAGGGACGTTCAATTAAAAAGTAAGTTCACGCGCAATATTGAGGTAAACACCCCAATTGTTTCTGCAGCCATGGACACAGTAACAGAATCACAATTAGCCATTGCCATTGCGCAACAAGGTGGTATTGGAGTGATTCATAAAAACATGACAATTGCTGAACAAGCATTGAAAGTGAGAAAAGTGAAGCGCTCTGAGAGTGGAATGATCATCGATCCAATAACTTTAAAAGAAGATGCGCTTGTGAAAGATGCTCTCCTTTTGATGAAAGAAAATAAAATTGGTGGTATTCCTGTAGTTGATGACGCTGGCGTATTAAAAGGTATCGTTACCAACAGAGATTTGCGTTTTGAGAAAAATGCCGGTCGACCAATCACAGAAGTAATGACATCAGAAAACATCATCACAACGAAAGATGGAACTGATTTAAGTACTGCTGAAGGAATCTTACAAGAAAATAAAATTGAAAAATTACCAGTAGTTGATGCCAATAAGAAATTGATTGGTTTAATTACTTACCGAGATATCATTAAGGTAAAAACACACCCAAATTCATGCAAAGATTCTTATGGTCGCTTGCGTGTTGCTGCTGCAGTTGGTGTTACAGCCGATACCTTGGAAAGAGTTACAGCGTTGTATGAAGCTGGTGTTGATGCAATCATTATCGATACAGCGCATGGACATACGAAAGGTGTTGTGGATAAATTGAAAGAAGTAAAAGCGACTTATCCAAACTTAGACGTTGTCGTTGGAAACATTGCGACTGCTGAAGCTGCCAAATATTTGGTTGAAGCTGGAGCAGATGCTGTAAAGGTAGGAATTGGTCCAGGCTCTATTTGTACAACTCGAATCATTGCTGGAGTTGGTGTACCACAATTAACTGCTGTAAATGATGTTGCAGCAGCGATTGAAGGAACAGGAGTACCCGTAATTGCTGATGGTGGTATTAGATATACTGGAGATATTGTAAAAGCGATTGCAGCTGGTGCAGATACTGTAATGGTTGGCTCAATGTTTGCAGGTGTGGAAGAATCGCCAGGAGAAACCATCATCTATGAGGGACGAAAGTTCAAAGCTTATAGAGGAATGGGTTCTTTAGAAGCGATGCAAAAAGGATCTAAAGATCGCTATTTTCAAGACGCTGAAGATGACATTAAGAAATTAGTTCCAGAAGGAATCTCAGGACGAGTACCTTACAAAGGAAACTTAGTTGAGGTAATGCACCAAATCATCGGTGGATTAAAAGCCGGAATGGGATACTGTGGAGCACCGACTATTGACAAACTAAAGGGAGCAACAATGGTGCGTATTACAAGTGCAGGAATGAGAGAATCTCACCCACACGATGTTACGATTACACGAGAAGCTCCAAATTATAGTCTTAAATAATTCTTAAAAAAATAGCTTTATCGCTTTGAACTGCTATTTTTGGGTTCAAGAAATTTATAAAAAATATGAAAAAAACAGTTTTATTCCTTTTAGGAATCATTTTTACGACAAATTTATTCGCGCAACAAGATCCTACGTTGCTTGAAATTGATGGTAAAAAAGTAACGAAATCAGAATTTTTACAGATTTACTTGAAAAACAATAACGATCCAAAATATGACAAAGAGTCATTGGATGGATACATGGAATTGTTTAAAAAATTCAAATTGAAAGTTGCGGAAGCAGAAGCAATGGGATATGATACTATTCCAAAATTAAAAAGAGAATTAGAAGGTTACCAAAAACAATTGGCATTGCCGTATTTGACGGATTCTAAAATGAACGAGTCTTTGGTGAAAGAAGCATATGACCACATGAAAAATGAGGTACGCGCTTCTCATATCTTAATTCGTTTAGAGCCAAATCCAACAGCTGCTGATACATTGGCTGCTTACAACAAAATTATGGCTTTAAAAGCTAGAATTGACAAAGGAGAAGACTTTACTTATGTTGCAAAAGGAAAAGGTGGTTCAGAAGATCCGTCAGTTGCAAACAATGGTGGAGATTTAGGATATTTTACAGCTTTCCAAATGGTGTATCCGTTTGAAGACATGGCTTACAAAACTCCAGTTGGTTCTGTGTCAAAACCGTTTAGAACGAAATTTGGATACCACATTTTAAAAGTAACGGACAAACGTCCAGCACGAGGAACTATCAAAGTTGCTCACCTTATGATTGCTGCGAATAAAAACAATTCTTCAAAAGAAGAAATTGAGTCAGCAAGAAATAAAGCGAATGAATTGTACGAAAAATTGCAGAAGGGAGAAAACTTTGAAATGTTGGTTTCTCAATTCTCAGATGATCCAAGTTCAAATAACAATAGTGGAGTTTTACCATTATTTGGAACGGGTACAACGACAAGAATGGTCGGAGAATTCGAAGATGCTGCGTTCAAATTAGCGAAAGATGGTGACATCAGTGAGCCAGTTCAAACAGACTACGGATTCCATATAATTAAACGCATTGAATTAACAGATTTACGTCCGTTCAATGAATTGGAAAAAGAATTGCAAAATCGTGTAAACCGCGACGAACGTTCAAAATTGACTCAAAGTTCGTTCATTCAAAAATTGAAGAAAGACTACAACTTTTCTGATAAGTCAGCGAAATCAATCAAATGGTTTAAAACCAACATCGATTCAACTTACTTAGTTGGAAAATGGAAAGCTGAGAATTTGAAAACAAACGACAAAATGGTCGTGTTAGATGGTAAAACTTACGGTCAAAAAGATTTTGCCGCTTACTTAGTTGCAAACTATAAATCAGCTCGTAAATCAAATCTTTCAGATGTTGTTGATGATTTATACAAAGCGTGGCAAGACGAAATTGTGTTGGATTTAGAAAAATCTAAATTGGAAGCGAAATATCCAGAATACAAAGCGCTAATGAATGAATACCACGATGGAATATTGTTGTATGAAATCATGAGCGACGAAGTTTGGAACAAAGCAATGAGCGATTCAACAGGATTGAAAAACTTCTATGAAGCCAACAAAGCAAATTATGTTTGGGGTAAACGAGTTGACGCTGTTGTATATGAAACAATTTCAGCAAATGTAGCAGCGGATGTTGAAGCATTATTGAAAAAAGGATTATCATCTGATAGCATTTCTAAAATCATCAACAAAGATTCTGAATTGAACTTACGTGTTCGTACAAACAAGTTTGAAGTTGAAAAAACAAACTATTTAGCCAATCAATCATTGAATCTTGGAGTTAACAAAGCGTATTCATTTGAAGGGAAATTCTATGTTGTTGATGTGAAGGAGAAAATCGAGGCATCTCAAAAAGAATTAAGCGAAGCGAAAGGTTTAATTACATCTGACTACCAAAATTACTTGGAAAAAGAATGGATTGAGAAATTAGAGCAAAAACATACGATTAAAGTGTACGACTCTGTACTTTACTCTCTTGGAAAATAATCGAACATATTTCATACAACAGGCTGGCATCGTAGTCAGCCTTTTTTGTTTGCTCTTGCTTTCAAGTTGCTCCGAAAAAGACATTGTAATTGCTTCTGTAGACGACACAGAATTGACAGAATCCGAAGCATTAATTTTAATGGAACATTTGGGATACGACGCCAATTCGAAAGAGGATTGGAAATCGTTTGTAGATTTTTGGATCGACAGACAAGTATTCTTAGAAGAATTGAAAGCAACTAGTCCGCACAACTACAAATTGGTTGAACTCAGATCGAAAGCTTTTGCAGGTGAACTCGCTCGATTTTATTTGGAAGAAGGTTTATTACAAAAAAAACTGAATCAAACCATTCACGACACTTTGATTCAAGCCTATTACGATTCACACAAGTCAGATTTTGCTTTAAATGACTACATTGTCAAAGCTTTGTACATTAAAGTCCCAAAGAATGCCCCAAAGCAAGACGAATTGTTGGAAAGTTATTTGTTAAAAAAGAATAAAGACTTTACAAAAGTCATTTCTTATGCTAAACTTTATGCCGAGAATTTTTATTTCGATGATAGCACTTGGATTTACTTCGATGAATTAACAAAAGATGCTCCCATTGAAAAATTAAATAAAGATAATCTCGTTCTTAATAGAACGAAAACT
>Ga0098074_1000977_pt1 | contig 16152 bp, 13 predicted proteins | sample 32_taG_FD_75064 | JGI IMG/M metagenome (GOLD analysis project Ga0098074, IMG submission 75064) | Marine viral communities from the Gulf of Mexico - 32_GoM_OMZ_CsCl metaG | ecosystem: Environmental > Aquatic > Marine > Oceanic | place: Atlantic Ocean: Gulf of Mexico | collected 2015-07-12
CGTATTTCCGCGGATTGAGACCGAAACCGACCGGGATCGTAAGACCGCCCCGAAACGGCCCGGCCATCCCGAGAGCATCCAGATCCGAAGGGTCGTGCCATGTGGCCTTGACCCCGTATTCCGCTTTCACGCGGGCGACATCCCTTTGCAAATCGCGGGCATTTCGGGGGTTATGGGCCAGTATCGTCTCGCCCTGCGAATGCGTATCGGCGGCGATCCCTTGATCCTGCAAAAGGCCCTCGACCAAGGCGACTGCGTCTTTCTCTGCCTTGCGCCAACCCATCAGCGCCGCTGTTCCAAAGCGCTCGGCTATGTCTGCGCTGCTTGCTTTGGCACCGCCCAGACAGCAGAAACCGCCGTTCCGCCCCGACGCACCCCAGCCCGGGTATGCGGCATCGAGCACGACGACATCGACCCCATCCCGCGCCAGATGCAAGGCAGCGGAAAGGCCGGTAAAACCTGCACCAATCACCACCACATCCGCGTGCAGATCACCCTGCGCAGAGGGATACTCTGCTCCGTCATCCGCAACTGTTGTTGACCAGAAACAGCCCGCAACCGGACCGTTTCCATAGGCGAAAACCGGAAAGATGCGTGTCATGTTGCGCGCGCAGCAGCCTGTTCATCGCGTTGCTGAGCAAGGCTGCTCCGCTTGGACACGATTGACGCCGTCACCACGCCGACTGTCACGATGGCAATCATGATCGTGGACAGCGCGTTGATCTCGGGCGAGACACCCATCCTGACGGCCGAGAATATGCGGATCGGAAGGGTCGTGGCAGAGGGCCCAGCGGTGAAAGACGCAATCACCAGATCGTCCAGCGACAGGGTAAAGGCCAGCAACCAGCCCGAGATGACCGCAGGTGCGATGATCGGAAGCGTCACAAGACGGAAGGCATCGAAAGGTGAACAGCCCAGGTCAAGTGCCGCCTCCTCAAGCGACTGGTCGAAACTGACCAGACGGGAGGATACGACCACCGAGACGAAACACATCGAGAAGGTCGTATGCGCCAGCACCACGGTAAAGATGCCCCGGTCCAGACCGATGCCGATGAACAGCAAAAGCAAGGACAAGCCGGTAATCACCTCGGGCATCACCAGCGGCGCATAGACCATGCCGGAAAACACTGTCCGCCCCATGAAGCGCCCACCGCGCACGAGGACATAGGCCGCCATCGTGCCAAGAACGGTGGCGATGGTGGACGATGCGATGGCAACCTGAATCGTGACCCATGCCGCATCCAGAAAGGACTGGTTCTGCAACAAGGAGCCATACCACTGGGTCGAAAACCCGGCCCAGACCGTCACCAAACGCGACTCGTTGAAGCTGTAGATGATCAGGATCAGCATCGGCAGATAGAGAAACGCAAAACCCACCGTCAGCGAGGTCGCGTTGAACCAGGAAAAACGTCTCATTGATCCATCTCCCGCTGCTTTTGCTCGTTGCGCTGGAAAAGCACGATGGGCACCACAAGGATCAGGAGCAGAATGACAGCCACGGCAGAGGCCACCGGCCAGTCACGGTTCGAGAAGAATTCCTCCCACAACACTTTACCGATCATCAACGTATCCGATCCGCCCAACAACGAGGGGATGACGAACTCGCCCAGAGCCGGGATGAAGACCAGAAAACACCCGGCAACAATCCCTGCCTTGGACAAAGGGATGGTCACAAGCCAGAAGGCAGACAGACGAGAGCAGCCCAGATCCTCTGCGGCCTCGAGTAGCGATCCGTCCATCTTCTCGAGCGCGGAATAGATCGGCAGGATCATGAAGGGCAGGTAGGTGTAGACGATGTCGACATAGACGGCCGTATTCGTGTTCAGGATCGTCAGCGGGGTTGAGATTACGCCTGTCCACAACAGAAACTGGTTCAGAAAACCCTCGTTCGACAGGATGCCGATCCAGGAATAGACCCGGATCAGAAAGCTGGTCCAGAATGGCAGGATCACCAGCAAAAGCAGCGTCGGTCGCCACTCATCCGGGGCCTGTGCCATGGCATAGGCGATGGGATAACCAACCAGGAGTGTCAGCACAGTCGAGATCAGTGCAATCTGCAAGGACGACACATAGGCGCGCCAGTAGAGCGGATCCTGGGTCAGAAAGGTAAAGTTCTCGAAGTCGAGTTGCCCGAGGAAATCCTTGAATCCTGCCCATCCTGCCGTCCAGTCGAGCTGGGGCGTATAGGGCGGGATCGACAGCGCAATATCGGACAGCGATATTTTCAGCACGATCAGGAATGGCACCAGAAACAGTGCCACCAGCCAAAGATAGGGAACCGCAATCAGGATGAAGCGCCGCATCCTTAACGCTCCAACACGACGGCGGCCGTATCGGTCCAGGACAGCCAGACCCGGTCCTCCCAGGTAAAGGTGCGGCGCGAAAGGCGGCGGGTGTTGGCGGCCTGCGCCTTGATCATCTGACCGTTGACCAATTTGACGTGATAGGTCGAAATATTGCCCAAATAGGCAATGTCGATGATCTGTCCCTCGACGGCATTGACCGCGTCGGCAGGCCGCTCGGCAGAAATCGCAACCTTCTCGGGGCGGATTGCCAGATGGCAGGTTTGGCCATCAGCAAAAAGGTTCGGTGTCTTCGCCATGAACGGTGCCTGACCTTCGGCCCAGGTGATCAGATAACCGTCCTCAGCTTTGGTCGCGACTCCGTTGATGATATTCACATCCCCAATGAAATCAGCTACATAGACAGAATTTGGCGCTTCATAGATCTGCGCGGGTGTGGCGACCTGAATGATCCGGCCCTCGTCCATCACGGCGACGCGGCTGGACACGGTCATGGCCTCTTCCTGATCATGGGTGACGATCACGAATGTCGTGCCGGTCTTCTCCTGAATGTCCATCAACTCGAACTGCGTATCCTGCCGCAGTTTCTTGTCCAATGCACCCAGCGGTTCGTCCAGCAGCAGCAATTTGGGGGCTTTGGCCAGACTGCGGGCCAGCGCCACACGTTGCCTTTGACCGCCCGAGATCTGATGCGGCTTGCGCTTGGCAAACTTCACCAGACGGGTCAGCCGCAACATCTCTTCAACGCGTGCGGCAATCTCGTCCTTGGGCTTGCCCTCGCGCTTGAGGCCAAAGGCAATGTTTTCCCAGACACTGAGATGTGGAAACAGGGCGTAGGACTGGAACATCATGTTCACGGCCCTTTTGTTGGGCGGAACATGGGCCATGTCCTGACCGGCGATCAGGATCTGTCCTTCGGTCACATTCTCGAACCCGGCCAGCATCCGCATCAGCGTTGTCTTGCCGCAGCCAGACGGTCCAAGCAGCGAAAAGAACTCGCGTTCGTAGATGTCCTGCGTCAGGTTCTCGATCGCCGTGAAGTCACCAAACCGCTTGGTCACGTTCTTGAACTGGATCAGCGGCTTTGCCTGCGGATCATCCCACGGGGCGAAAACGGTTTGTGCCATAACAGTCCCTGTCATTCACTACAAAAAGGCCCGCGCGAGTGCCGCGCGGGCCGATGTCCTCGAGTCTCAGGTGCCCGATTTGATCTTGGTCCACAGGCGGGTCACAGTGCGCTGCACGCCTGCATCCCACGGGGTCGTGGTGAACAGGTTGTTCAGCGCCTCTTCCGACGGATAGATCGCCGGATCACCGATCACATCCTCATTCAGGAACGCCTGCGACGCCTTGTTGCCGTTGGCATAGTAGACGTAGTTCGACGCGGCCGCCATGTTCTCGGCATCCATGATGAAGTTGAGGAAGGCATGAGCGCCCTCGACGTTCGGCGCGTCTACGGGGATCGCCATCTGGTCGAACCACATCTGCGCGCCTTCCTTGGCCGCATTATAGGCGATCTCGACGCCATTCTCGGCTTCGGCCGCGCGATCGCGGGCTTGCAGGATGTCACCGGACCAGCCCAGCGCCACGCAGATGTCACCATTCGCCAGCGCGTTGATATATTCCGAGCTGTGGAACTTCTGCACATAGGGGCGGATCGCCATGAAAACCGCTTCGGTCTTGGCGATCACCTCCGGGTCGTGGCTGTTGGGGTCTTCGCCCAGATACTTGAGGGCGGCCGGGATCATCTCGGCCGGCGCGTCAAGCATCATGATGCCACAGGCCGACAGCTTCTCGGCATTGGCCGGGTCGAAAATCAGCGACAGGCTGTCCACAGGTGCATCGGCCCCCAGGATTTCGGTCACTTTGCCGACGTTCACGCCGATCCCGGTGGTGCCCCACATGTAGTTGATGGAATAGGCGTTATCAGGGTCGTATTGCGCCGTGCGCGAGGACACCACATCCCACATGTTTTCCAGGTTGGGCAGCTTGGACTTGTCCAGTTTCTGGAACGCGCCAGCCTCGATCTGGCGCTGAAGGAACGTGCCCGTCGGCACAACCACGTCATAGCCCGATCCGCCTGCCAGCAGTTTGGTTTCCAGAACCTCGTTGCTGTCGAATACATCATAGATCAGTTTGAAGCCCGTTTCCGCTTCGAACTTGGCCAACAACTCTTCGTCGATATAGTCCGACCAGTTGTAAACGCGCACTTCCTGTGCCGCGGCAGCGCCTGCCATGAGCGCGAGTGTAGCGGTCATGGTCATCAGGTGTTGTCTCATCAGGATACTCCCTATGGTAAGTTGTGGATCTTCCGTCCCCATTCCGGAATTTGATCAAGTTTTCTGCCGCAAGGCAATATGGCAATGTTTTCACGATGCCGCTAAACTCGCAAGCAGGTGTCTTTGAGGAACGCAGGGAAAAGCGGCAAAATGGACGATGGTGCCCGAAAAATGACCACCCCTGTCGAGGCGGCAACGAACCCTCCGGCGCATGAGGTGATCTATCGCAAATTGCGTGATCAGATCCTGTTCGGAGAGATTGCTCCGGGTCAGGCGTTGACGATCCAGGGACTTGCCGATCGGCTGAACGCGGGAATGACCCCCGTGCGTGAAGCGATCCGCCGCCTGACGGCCGAGGGCGCGCTGGTGTTTCAGGGTAATCGCCGTGTCTGTGTTCCGCATCTGACTGCGGCGCATATCTCGGAAATTATATATGCAAGGCAATGGCTTGAATCCCACTTGGGTCTGCGTGCAACCGAACGGGCCACGCCCGCGGATCTGGTCGAGCTGACCAGGATCGACACCGCGCTTGACCGGGCTATTACAGCAGGTGATCTGCGCGCCTATCTGGAAAACAACTACCTTTTCCACGCGAAACTCTATGAACTGGCAGAGGCGCCGATCCTTGCCGAAATGGCAGAGCGGTTGTGGCTGCGCTTCGGGCCGTCGCTGCGTGTCGTCATTGGACGCGTCGGCACCCAGAACCTTCCGGACAAGCACAAGGACATGCTGCACTGCATCCGGACCGGTGATTCCGAGGGGGCGGCAAAGGCTATGCGAGAGGATATGCTTCAAGGCATGGAGCAGATCCGCGAAATGCTGGACCTCGACACCTCCGATCACTGATTCGATTGACACTCAGGAATTTGATCATATTCTTGCAATCGAACGGGAGTCGCCCTTTGGCGGCAGGAACCCGCATCCGATGAATGTCCAGAACGAGGTCCGCCATGACTGTGATCACCAACCATATGCCGACACATGAATTGCAGGCGCTGGATGCCGCGCATCACATGCACCCCTTCTCGACGCAGGACGCTCTTGCGAAACGCGGCGCACGCGTGATCACCCGGGCAGACGGAGTTTGGATCACCGATAGCGACGGCAACCGGATCATCGACGGGATGGCAGGGCTTTGGTGCGTGAACGTGGGATATGGGCGTGACCGTCTGGCCGATGTTGCGGCACGGCAGATGAAAGAGCTGCCTTATTACAACACATTCTTCATGACGACCCATGTGCCGGCCATCGCGCTGAGCCAGAAACTTGCCGAGGTGGCGCCCGGCGATCTCAACCATGTCTTTTATGCCGGTTCAGGGTCAGAAGCGAATGACACCAACATCCGCATGGTGCGCACCTACTGGGCGCAAAAGGGCAAGCCCGAGAAGAATGTGATCATCAGCCGCAAGAATGCCTATCACGGCTCAACGCTTGGCGGCGCGTCCCTGGGCGGCATGTCGGGGATGCACGCACAGGGCGGCTTGCCGATCCCTGACGTTTATCACATTGACCAGCCGAACTGGTGGGCCGAAGGTGGCGATATGACACCCGAGGAATTCGGTCTTGAGCGGGCGCGTCAACTTGAACAGGCAATCAACGATCTGGGGGAGGACAAGGTTGCCGCCTTCATCGCCGAGCCGGTGCAGGGCGCTGGTGGCGTGATCGTGGCACCCGATACCTATTGGCCCGAAATCCAGCGGATCTGCGACAAATACGAAATCCTGCTGATCGCGGATGAGGTGATCTGTGGGTTCGGGCGCACTGGCAACTGGTTCGGCAGCCAGACGCTGAACATCCGCCCCCATATCATGACCATCGCGAAGGGGCTGTCCTCCGGCTATCAACCCATTGGCGGCTCGATCGTCTGTGACGAGGTGGCGGCGGTGATCGGCGCCTGCGAGTTCAACCACGGCTACACCTATTCCAGCCATCCTGTCGCCGCCGCGGTGGCACTGGAGAACCTGAACATCATCGAAGAAGAAGGGATCATTGACCACGTCCGCAAGGATATTGGCCCCTATATGAAAGAGTTCTGGACCGGCCTGACAGATCACCCGCTGGTCGGGGAAGCCAAGATCGTCGGCATGATGGGCTCGATCGCGCTGACGCCGCACAAGGAGAGCCGCGCCAAGTTTGCCTCAGAGCCCGGAACGGTGGGATATATTGTGCGCGAGCGGTGCTTTGCGAACAATCTGGTCATGCGCCATGTCGGCGACCGGATGATCATCAGCCCGCCGCTGGTTATGACACGCGACGAAGCCGACATCCTGATCGAGCGGGCCCGCCGGTCGCTGGACGAGGCGCATCAGCAGTTGAAAACCGAAGGGCTGATGGTCGCCGCCAGCTGAACCCATGTGTCACAGATCCGGCGTCGTCGCGGGATGCGCGGGCCGGATCTGGATATTTGCAGCAAGAAGAAACTGGCTGAGGGGTCAGGGCCTCACGATGCTGACGCGGGCCATGCACAGCGAGATATGCGCCCGCCGCACGTCGGCCGCCGCCTGCGCGTCGCGAGCACGCAGCGCCTGCAAGCTGTCGCGCAGTTCCGACACGAAGATGGCGGCTTCATCGGACAGATCAAGATGCGCCGTGGCGGTCAGCCAGATCCGCGCGGTGCGGTAATAGAGCCGCTCCGACATTTCGCGCAATGCCTCATTGTCGGTGAGGGATGTGCCAAAATGGAAATAGTCCATGTTCAGCTTGGCCAGAGCGCGGGTTTCAGGATGATGCAACAGGTCTTCGCCCTGTTTCAGAAAACCAATTGCCGTGGCGATGATCTCATCCGTGATCGGCACAGGCGAGAGGCGCCCCACCAGACCTGCCAACTCTCGCCTGAGATCGTAGGTCCGCGCCATTTCACCCGGGTCCACATCCGTGACGATCGTGCCGACACCGTGTTGTGACTGCACCAGCCCTTCGTCTTCCAGCTTGGCCAGAACCCGCCGCAGCGGTGTGCGCGAGGTGCCGAACTCCGCGGCCAAAGCCTCCTCCGACAGACGTGAGCCGGGCGGATAGTCCAGCAGGCAGATCCGTGTCCGAAGCGCATCATGCAGCCGCAGAAAGCGGGATCGGGCGTCGGAGTATTCAGACATGGCGCGTCAGCCTTTCGCCCAGGCCATGCAGCATGGTCAGGCACTGATCCAGCTGGGACAGGGTCACATACTCGTCCGCCTTATGCGCCTGTTCGATGCTGCCCGGGCCGCAGAGAACGGCGGATAAACCCATCTGCTGAAACAATCCGGCCTCGGTGCCGAAGGATACGACATCCGCCCCATTGGCACCCGTCAACTCGGCGACAAGGCGGCGCGCCGCGTTCTCCTCCATCGGTTCCAGACCGCAAACTTCGCCGATGACATAGGTGGTGATACCCGCATCGGGGCAGACTGCCTGCATCTGCGGCAACAGGACATCATTGCAATAATCCGCCATGGTCTGCCGGACAAAGGCGGCGTCGCTATCCTGCACCGGACGCATCTCCCAATCCAGTTCTGCCCGGCTGGCGATCACGTTATGGGCGACTCCACCCGACAGGCGGCCTATATTGATCGTGGTCCATGGCGGTTCGAAAACGCTGGCGACGGGGGTGCGATGCCGCAGTTGATGACGCAGTTCCATCAGCCTTGCCACATAGGCGACAGCATATTCCACGGCGTTCACACCGCGGTCGGGGTTCGATCCGTGCCCCTCCAGCCCCTGAAACGCAACCGTGTATTCGCAACACCCTTTGTGCCCCTCGATGATCCGCATATCTGTCGGCTCGCCCACGATTGCCATGGCGGGTCGGATACCACGGGCCTGAAGCGCCGGCACAAGTGACCTTGCGCCCAGACACCCGACCTCCTCATCATAGGTGAAGGCAAAGTGGATCGGGCGCTTGAGCCTGCGCGTTGCATAGTCCGGGGCCATTGCCAGGGTTGCGGCGATGAACCCCTTCATGTCACAGGTGCCCCGCCCGAACAGCCTGCCGTCCCGCTCCTCAAGGCGGAAAGGATCGCTGGTCCAGTTCTGATCGGTGACAGGAACCACATCGGAATGGCCAGACAGGACGATCCCCCCCTCGCGGTCCGGGCCGATGGTCGCGAAAAGATTGGCCTTGGTTCCCGTATCGTCGTGAAAGAGATCCACGCGCGCACCCGCATCGGACAAAAGATTGGCCATGTGGTCGATCATGGCCAGATTGCTGTCCGCCGATACTGTAGGAAACCCGACGAGATTGGCCAGAATCGCCTGTGTTCGAGACAGATCTGTCATGATTTGACAAAGATCCGGCGCGGGCGGTTGCAGAATGTCTCGGCTGGACCGTCATTGGTGATGAGAATGGACTCCGTGATCTCGATCCCCCATGTGTCCATCCAGAGGCCGGGCATGAAATGGAAGGTCATGCCGGGTTGCAGGACAGTCTGATCCTCGCTGCGCAGGCTGATGGTGCGCTCGCCCCAGTCAGGCGGATAGCTGATCCCGATGGGATAGCCGCACCGCGCGCCCCTTTGGATTCCCGCAGCCTCCAGCGGGCGCGCCAAGGCATCCGCGATGTCACAGGCGCGATTGCCCGAGCGTGCCGCCTGTAGCCCTGCCTCCAACCCTTCAATCAACGCAGCCTCGGCGCGTTTGACCTCATCGGTTGGCGTGCCAAGATAGACCGTGCGACAAAACGGCGTGTGATAGCGGCGATAGACGCCTGCCAGTTCAAAGAAAGTGCATTGGTCGCTTTCAAACTCGCCGCCGTTCCATGTGATATGCGGAGCAGAGGCATCCGCACCAGAGGGGCACATGGGCACAATCGCCGGATAGTCGCCCCAATCCTCGCCGACGCCGATGATGGCCTCTCGCATGACTTCTGCCACAAGATCGTTCTTGCGCACACCGGGCCGGGCGCGCTCTATCGCGGTATCCACCATCTTCTCAGCGATCCGCGCGGCGCGGCGCATGAAGGCGATTTCCTCATGGGATTTGATGGCGCGCTGCCAGTTCACCAGGGCCGTGGCGTCCACCAGCGTTGCGCGGGGCAGTTCCGTCATCATCGTCACATAGGCTTTGGCCGAAAAATAGTAATTCTCCATCTCGACGCCGATACAGGCCGCCTCGAACCCCATCTCGCACAGCAGGGCCGAGAGGTGCTGCATCGGGTGGCGCTCGTTCGATTGAACATAGGTATCGTCATAGGGGCGCAGGTGATCATGGGGCAACCATGCGGTGCGCTTGGCACCGTTGGCGTCCATGTTGCGCCCCCACCAGACCGGATCACGGTCATGCGTGATCACCACACCCTGATGCACATAGAAGGACCAGCCGTCATATCCGGTCAGCCAGGCCATGTTGGAAGGATCTTCGACGAACAGCACATCAATCCCGCGTTCGGCCATCGCGGTGCGTGTCAGCTCAAGTCGCCGATCATACTCGGCCTTGGTGAATGGCAGGTCTGCAAAGGGAATCGGCGGAACGGACATGAATGCTTCCTTGCTGGCGTTTTCCGGAGTTCAGCAAATTTGTGCACATCTATTCCGTTCCAAAAGCGAATTCCTTTGTCGTTTTTAGGAATAACATAAGAAAATAACAGGTATATGGTTGACGGCATCCACGGCTGCATCAAGGTTGTGCACAACGCCGTAATTCACATCACCGCCAGAGGAGGCTGCCGATGCTGACCAATGACCAACTGTCCCAGTGGGACCGCGACAATTTCTTCCACCCCTCAACCCATCTGGCAGAGTTTGCGCGGGGCAACGCACCGCAGCGGATCATTACGACAGCCAAGGATTGCCACATTACCGACCGTGACGGCACGCGCCTTCTGGATGCCTTTGCCGGGCTTTATTGTGTGAACGTCGGCTATGGCCGGCAGGAGATTGCAGAGGCGATTGCCGATCAGGCCAGAGAGCTTGCCTATTATCACGCCTATGTCGGTCACGGCACCGAAGCGAGCATCACCCTCTCGAAAATGATCCTCGACCGCGCGCCCGAGGGCATGTCCAAGGTCTATTTCGGTCTGTCCGGGTCAGATGCCAATGAAACCAACGTCAAGCTGGTCTGGTATTACAACAATATCCTGGGCCGCCCCGAGAAGAAGAAGATCATCAGCCGCTGGCGCGGTTATCACGGGTCGGGGCTGGTCACGGGGTCGTTGACAGGTCTTGAGCTGTTTCACAAGAAATTCGACCTGCCCTTGGCGCAGATCATCCATACCGAGGCACCCTATTATTTCCGCCGCACCAAGACCGAGATGACCGAGGCGCAATTCACCGCGCATCTGGTCTCTGAGCTGGAGGCGCTGATCGAGCGTGAAGGTGCGGATACCATTGCCGCCTTCATTGGCGAGCCTGTTCTGGGCACGGGCGGGATCGTCCCCCCGCCCGAAGGTTACTGGCCCGCAATTCAGGAGGTTCTGCGCAAGCACGATATTCTGTTGATCGCGGATGAGGTTGTCACCGGCTTTGGCCGATTGGGAAGCATGTTTGGGTCCGATCACTATGGGCTCAAGCCGGACCTGATCACGATCGCAAAGGGTCTGACCTCGGCCTATGCGCCGCTGTCGGGGTCGATCGTGGGTGATCGCATGTGGAAGGTGCTGGAACAGGGGACGGATGAGAACGGTCCCATTGGTCATGGCTGGACTTATTCCGCACATCCCGTCGGAGCGGCTGCGGGTGTCGCGAACCTGAAACTTCTGGATGATCTGAACCTGATCCAGAACGCGGGCGAGGTTGGCAGCTATCTCAACACCCAGATGCGGGCCGCCTTGGCCGATCATCCGCATGTCGGTGATGTGCGGGGCGAGGGGATGCTTTGCGCGGTGGAATTCGTGCGGGATCGCGACAAGCGTCAGCACTTCGATGCCTCGGAAAAGGTCGGGCCGCGTGTCGCCGCCGCGCTTCTGGGACATGGCGTGATCGGACGCGCCATGCCGCAGGGCGATATTCTGGGATTCGCGCCGCCTTTCTGCCTGACCCATGCCGAGGCCGATGAGGTGGTTGAAAAAACGGCAAAGTCCATTTCCGAAGTGTTGGGCTGACACAAGTGTCGGGCAAACGTCCTGATAATGTTCAAAAATGCGGCCAATTCGCCTGCAAAATCGGGTATTGGCCGCTTGAGCCTGCAAAAGGGTTGCAACCCGCAGGACGGCAGGTTTTAGTCTAGTGTCAATACGCGGCGCAGATCGTGTGACACAACAAACGGGGAGCCGACCTTGGCCGGATCAAGTGCGAACGATGCGTTCGTGGCTTTTGAGCGTGTGCAAAAAAGCTATGATGGTGAAACACTGGTTGTCAAAGACCTGAACCTGACCATGCCCAAGGGCGAGTTCCTGACGATGCTGGGGCCGTCCGGATCAGGCAAGACCACCTGTCTGATGATGCTGGCGGGGTTTGAGACGGCCACGCATGGCGAGATTCTTCTGGATGGCAAGCCGATCAACAACATTCCACCCCACAAGCGTGGGATCGGGATGGTGTTTCAGAATTACGCGCTGTTTCCGCATATGACCGTAGCCGAGAACCTGTCCTTCCCGCTGGAAGTGCGCAAGATCGGCAAGTCCGAACGCGAAGAAAAGGTCAAGCGCGCGCTCGACATGGTGCAGATGGGCAAGTTCGGCGGGCGCCGCCCGGCGCAACTGTCCGGCGGTCAGCAGCAACGCATCGCCTTGGCCCGCGCTCTGGTCTTCGAGCCTGAGCTGGTCTTGATGGACGAGCCTTTGGGTGCGCTGGACAAGCAGTTGCGAGAGACATTGCAGTTCGAGATCACGCGACTGGCGCATAATCTGGGTATTACGACCGTCTATGTGACCCACGATCAGACCGAGGCATTGACGATGTCGGATCGTGTCGCTGTCTTTGATGACGGCCGCATCCAGCAGCTTGCGCCGCCTGATGTGCTTTACGAACAACCCCAAAACAGTTTCGTCGCCCAGTTCATCGGCGAGAACAACACGATGGAGGGCGTCGTGCAGGAGATCAAGGGCGACACCTGCATCGTGCGCCTGGATGGCGGCGAAGTGATCGACGCAAAGCCGGTCAACGTCTCCAAGGTCGGAGAGCGCACCCGCGTGTCGATCCGCCCTGAGCGTGTGGAGTTCAACAAGAGCCGCCTGCAACCCGGTGCCCATACGCTCAAGGCTGAGGTGCTGGAATTCATTTACATGGGGGACATTTTCCGCACACGCCTGCGGGTTGCCGGGAATGAGGAATTCGTCGTCAAGACGAGGAACGCGCCGGATCAGGTGCGATTGAAGCCGGGTCAGCAGATCGAGATCGGCTGGCTTCCGGAAGATTGCCGCGCGCTCGACGCTTGAGCGCTGGAAAGGTGCCCTCGCTCAGCCCGTGGGTGAAGGCGCGCGTAACAACGGGTACAACAAGGAGTGAGATATGAAACTCAAGACAACTCTCATGGCCACTGGCGCGACACTGATCGCCGCCGCGGCCCTGGCGCAGACCAACATGGCCGACAGCATGACCGTCGTGTCCTGGGGCGGTGCCTATCAGAACAGTCAGGTGAAAGCCTATATCGAACCCTATGTGGCGAATAATCCCGGTCTGAACGTCATCACCGACGAAAGCTCGGCCGATGCGGTGACGAAGCTGCGTGCCATGTCCGAAGCGGGCAACATCACCTGGGATATCGTTGACGTGGTCGCGGCAGATGGCCTACGCCTCTGCGACGAAGGTCTGGCGATGGAGATCGACCCCGATACGATGCTGGCCGACGCCCCTGATGGCACACCCGCATCCGAGGATTTCGGCAACACGCTGGTTGGCGATTGCTTCATTCCGCAGATCGTTTTCTCGACCACCTTTGGCTATCGCACCGATCTTCTGTCCGAGGCACCGACGACGGTTTGCGATGTCTTCGACACGGAAAAATTCCCCGGCAAGCGCTCCTTGGAAAAACGCCCCATCGGCAACCTGGAATGGGCGCTGATCTGTGACGGTGTTGCCATTGATGACGTCTATGAGACGCTGGAAACGCAGGAAGGTGTGGATCGCGCCTTGGCGAAACTGGATACCATCAAGGATGACGTGATCTGGTGGTCTGCCGGTGCGGAAACCCCGCAGCTTCTGGCGGATGGCGAGGTCGTGATGGGCTCCACCTATAACGGTCGTCTGTTCTCGGCCATTGTCGAGCAGAACCAGCCGATCGGGATGCTCTGGGACTGGCAGATGTTCGATCTGGATGGCTGGATCATTCCCGCCGGCCTGCCCGAGGACCGTTTGGCCCGTGTGCTGGATTTCGTGAAATTCGCCACTGACACGCAGCGTCTGGCGGATCAGGCGGCCTATATCTCCTATGGTCCGGCGCGCGCGTCTTCTGCGCCGCTGGTGGGCAAACATGCCGAGCTGGGCGTCGAAATGGCTCCGCATATGCCGACCGATCCGGCCAATGCGGTCAATACATTCCTCTTCAACTTTGAATGGTGGGCCAGCTACCGCGACGATCTGGACGCACAGTTCCAGGCATGGTTGCTCCAGTAACTGCCAATCCAGAGGGAGCGGGCCTTGCGCCCCTCCTTCGACCCGCGCGTGTCCTGCGCGCGGGGCCTTCGTCAAGCCGACAGGCCGTCGGCTTTGCCAAGGCCAAGCAAGGTGCCGGACAACAGGTGCCAATCAATCCGACGGGGTAACACATGTCTGACGCAACGCTTGAAGGCCCGGTTCTGTCCGCCGATGGAAAGCCGCTGAAGCAGAGCCTGAATCAAGCTCTCCGCAAGCAGAAGATCAGGGCGCTCGTCTTGATTGCCCCGCTTCTCGTGTTCGTGCTTGTCACCTTCGTGGCTCCAATCGGGTCTATGCTGATGCGCTCGGTCCAGAATACGGCGGGGACGGATTATATTCCCGACCTGATGCCGAATGTCGTGGCCGCCATTCAGGCATGGGATCCCAGCACAGGCGAGGCTCCACCCGAAGAGGTGTATCGCGCCATGGCCATTGATATGGCTTCGGCATTCGAGAACAAGACACACACGCAGCTTGGCCGCCGTTTCAACTACGAAGCGCCGGGCATCTCCTCGCTGTTTCGCAAGTCCGGGCGCCCTGCATCCGGATGGGACATCGAGACGGACGGGCCTTTCAAGGAAAAGTTCCTCGATATCGACAGCGGCTGGGGCAACGTTGAATACTGGGCAGCGATCAAGGCAAATTCCGGTTATTACACAAGCAGCTACTTCCTCGCGGCCTTCGATGCGCAGCGCGGCGTAGATGGCATCTCGATGAAGGAACCCGACCAGCGGATCTATCAGAAGCTGATGTTGCGCACATTGGGGCTCAGCCTGCTGATCACCTTCTGCACGCTGGCACTCGGGTATCCTGTTGCGTGGCTGCTTGCAGACCTGCCGCTCAGGACGTCGAACCTGCTGCTGATCCTTGTGCTTTTGCCTTTCTGGACATCGCTTCTGGTGCGGACCTCGGCCTGGAAGATCCTTCTTCAGGAACAGGGGGTCATCAACAACTTCTGGATCGCGCTGGGCTTCACCGAAAGACTGTCCCTGATCAACAACCAGCTGGGCGTGATCATCGCCATGACCCATATCCTGCTGCCCTTCATGATCCTGCCGCTCTACTCGGTGATGAAGACGATCCCACCATCCTACCTGCGTGCGGCAAAATCGCTGGGTGCGTCCAACTGGACCGCGTTCTGGCGCGTCTACTTTCCGCAGACGACGGCGGGCATCGGCGCGGGCGCACTGCTGGTGTTCATCCTGGCCGTTGGTTATTTCATCACACCCGAACTGGTCGGCGGGGCAGACGGAACCTTCATCTCGAACCGGATCTATTTCCAGTTTGCCGTGTCCGGCAACTGGGGACTGGCAGCCGCTCTGGGCACACTGATGCTGGTCGTGATCCTGATCCTTTACTACGTCTACGATAAACTTGTGGGCGTCGATAACGTGAAGCTGGGATAAGAAACATGGCCTCCAAACTTCCGCCCTATGCGACAACCGGACAGCGGATCTGGTTCTACAGCTTCCGCGTGCTCTGTGGTCTGGTCTTCTTCTATCTGATCTTCCCGATCCTGATCATCATCCCTCTGTCCTTCAATGCCGAAAACTTCTTCACCTTCACGCCCGCCATGTTGCGGCTGGACCCCGAAGGATATTCACTCAAACACTACCAGGACTTTCTCGGCGCGAATGGTGACTACTCCTGGCTACAGGCGTTCACCAACTCGTTGATCATTGCGCCGCTGGCAACGCTGCTGGCCGTTTCGCTTGGCACGCTGGCCGCGATTGGCCTGACCCAGCCGCATGTTCCCTTTCGCAAGCAGATCACGGCTTTGCTCATCTCCCCGATGATCGTGCCGTTGATCATCACCTCGGCGGGGATGTTCTTTTTCTATTCGCGCCCCTTCGGTATCAGTGAGTTGGGTATTCAAGGCACCTATGCAGGGGTGGTGCTGGCCCATGCCGCCTTGGGTATTCCTTTCGTGATCATCACGGTGACAGCGACCCTGTCCAGTTTTGACACTTCCCTGACCCGTGCCGCCGCGAATATGGGGGCCGATCCGCTGACAACGTTCTTCCGTGTGCAGATGCCCTTGATCCTGCCGGGTGTGATCTCTGGCGGGCTCTTCGCCTTCATCACCTC
>Ga0098074_1000979_pt1 | contig 16137 bp, 13 predicted proteins | sample 32_taG_FD_75064 | JGI IMG/M metagenome (GOLD analysis project Ga0098074, IMG submission 75064) | Marine viral communities from the Gulf of Mexico - 32_GoM_OMZ_CsCl metaG | ecosystem: Environmental > Aquatic > Marine > Oceanic | place: Atlantic Ocean: Gulf of Mexico | collected 2015-07-12
ACGGTTATTCAGGTTGATACGGACGGCACCGGCGGCGGCGAAAGCTTCTCCAGCGTAGTGTGGCTAAGAACAGCAGGATTTACCGGGGATGTTGATAATATGATTGCCGATGGAAATTTGGTTATTTAATATGTATTTTATGTATTTAAAGACTTTTTAACGTTTTTGGCGCATACTTATTCTTACGATTTAAAAGATAGGTTCTCTATGCGCATGAAAAATTTCTTCGAAAAAATTACGGACTTTTATCTCTATGATACGGAGTCCAACCAGCCTGCATTGTGGAATTTTATCTCGAAAATCAAGGAATTTCGGGAAGTGATATCAGATGAAGTTTCGCGAAAACCTTCAAAAGATATACCTTCCGAGCCTGTTTCCGACAATGGTTCTGAAACAATCACCACGGTTTCCATGACCTATTTGGGGTCTGATGCCGGATATAACAATACATTGGGTTATTATTCGATTGCCGAAAACGGCACGATCCAGTCCGCGCATATTGCTTTTGACAATGTAAAATCCCATGTAAGCGGCACCAGCATTGATATGAACGTACAATCCACAGATTTGCAAGATGTGGGCGTCTTCCTGATTGCGAACGGCTATAACCAGAATGGCGGCTATTCCGGGGTTGATTTATCCGGCGGGGCGCTGAATTTTGTGTTCAAGCACGGCACGCGGGCAGAGCGCGATGCAAAAATTACCGATAATCCCAAACATATAGAGTTAGTCCACACATCTGAAGATGGAACCGAAACAGTATTGGAAGGGGATATTTTCCACTCGTTATTTGATGGGTCGGGTTCAAAATTAAACAGTGATAAAAAAGATCATGCCATTACAGAAATGACGGAAGATGATAACGGCAAAACGATCCGCTATAATTTCGAAGACCTGAAGGGTTTGGGCGATAAGGATTTCAACGACGTTGTGTTTGAAATTACAGCCAAAGAACAGCCAGTAGAGCCGCCGGAGCCTGTAAATCTGGCACCTGTTGCCAATGACGATGTCATTGATGTTTACATTCACAATATAAACGCTGGAAATGTTTTGGCCGATAACGGTAACGGTGAAGATTATGATCCCGAAGGGGAAAGACTGGTCGTTACCGCGCAAAATCTTACTACCGATAACGGCTTGGAAGTCATTTTAAGGGAAGACGGATCTTTTGTAATCGAACCGGGCGGATCTTATACGGGTAACGATAGCTTTACCTATACTGTAACCGATATTGAGGGGCTACAATCCACGGCAACAGTGCACTTAAATGTCCTGACCAATGAAATTATTGTCGGGGATATTGGCGGTCCCGTTGACGGTTCCGATTTAAATGAAATCATTTATGGATCGGCGGTTGATGACAACATTACCGCCTATGATGGTACAGATGAAATTTACGGTTATGCAGGTAATGACTGGATAAACGGCGCTAAAGGGGATGATTTTATCTATGGCGGTGATGGCAATGACACAATTTACGGCGGTGATGGCGCAGATTTAATCCATGGCGGTACCGGTGACGATAATATTGATGCCGGTGAAGGCAATGATACTGTGTATGGCGATGAAGGCAACGATACTTTAAACGGCAATATGGGTGATGATATCATCTATGGCGGTGACGGATCGGACACCATTTACGGCAGTTACGGCAATGATACCCTGCATGGTGGGGCAGACCGTGATTATCTGTATAGCGGCGTTGGTGATGATACGCTCTACGGTGATGAAGGCAACGACGACTTGCGTGCAGGCGATGGTAATGATGTTTTATATGGCGGCGACGGAAGAGATGCGATGCGCGGTGAAGGCGGCGATGATACCCTTATTGGTGGATCGGGTCGTGATACACTTTACGGCGGGGAAGGCAGCGATACTTTCGTTTATCTTGCCTCGGATGTAGACGGATTCGATATGATATGGGATTTTGAAGACGGCTCGGGCGGGGATAAAATCGATATTACCAACCTGCTATCCGGCTTTAACTCTGAAACAGACGATATTAATGATTTTGTGCTGGCGTATCAAAATGGTGACGGCACAGTCATCCGTGTTGATGCAGACGGTGAAGGAACAGATTCTTTGTTTGTAAGCGTAACATGGTTGCGCGGCGCAGGTGACACCGGAACCGTGGACGAGATGATAGCGGACGGCAATTTAATCATTTGATTATTAAGTTTTTCTTCGGCCTTTTTTCATGTATTCTTACATAACACGAGCTTGGGAGGTTCTCTCTCCGGCATAATCTGTATTTATTCATGGCATGAGAAGCGCATCAGAAAATAATGGCTTTCCTCTAAGGCGTTCCTGTATAGGACGCATTTTCGTGCTGGCAATATGTTTGCCCAGTCTTATGTTTGCAGCCCCACTTCCGGCCTATGCACAATCTATCGAAACAAGTGATGAAACTTTGGGCGTTGCCGAAGAATTGCTTTCGCCGGGATTGGCCTATAAAGGCTTTATTTATGCGCCCGCCTTAACTGTGGGGGGAGAATATAACAGCAATGTTTTCGCCGATAAAAATAACCCCTCCAGCGACTTTATTTACCGTGTCAGACCATCAATCGATATAAAAAAGGAATATGATACGCTGCTGTTGAATTTTTCAGGCGATGTAAACCATGAGCGCTTCGTTGATAATGCCGATAATAATAAAACAGAATACCGCACATTTCTGACCGGGAATTATGAATTGAATTCCCGTTGGTCTATTCCGATGCGGCTGAGATATTTAAAAACATATAGGGATCGCGGTACGCCGCAATCACAAGGTGTGTCGGAAGAGCCGCTATTTTTAACCACAGCTATAGCCTCTCTTGGGATGACGCGACGTTTCAATCGTTTATCAATCGGCCTGATCGGTTCCTATACGAACCAGGAATTTGAAGATGGTGTGGCCCAAAACGGAAATGATCGTATTATTTTTAGTGACGGTAATAGGGATATCTATAAGGGCACCCTATCCTTCAAATATGATTTCTTACGGTCCAGCGGCCTGAAGCCTGATTATGTATTTTTTACCGATTTGTCATTGGCGAGCCATAAATACGAAAATCGCGCTTTTGAAAACGGAGAGTTTACAGGAATTAATCAGGATCGTGTGGCCCGGTCTTTCCTCTCCGGTTTTGATGTGAATTATAAAGAGTTCGTATTTGGCCGTATTGCTGCGGGGTATACGTCCCAAGTCTTTGAAGTGGACGAGCGCGAGAACATCGATTCCTTCCTGGTGGAGGCTGATATGTCCTATAAATTTACCGATAAGCATTTGCTGGGTTTCAAGATCGAGCGCGAAATAAATGCTGACCGGATTATCCAGACCAATTACGGCCTGAGCTCAGCCTATGAAATTTACCACAATCTGTTTTTAAATACCGACCTTCTCTACGATACGTATGAATTCACCAGCGATACCGAAACCGAGAACAGGGAAGATACAGATTATGGTGCCAATATTGGTTTGAAATATTTCATCAATGATAATTTGAGCGCCGGTTTAAATCTGGGGTACTCCACGCGGGTAAGCTCGGAGCCGGACACTGAATTTGACCGATATATCATTGGCGTCCAGTTGACCGGAAAACTCTAGGCAGCTCATGGCCAGCGCGAAAAAAATTAGTGATTTCATCCACGTAATAGAACAGGAATTCGGCCTTCTACACCGCCCGATAAACGGCGTCTATGCATGGCCTCTATCGCGCATAACGATTTACTATGCCTTAACAATGGCCACCGGAACTTATCAGGACAATATTGCAGATACGGGTAAGGCGGAGCCAAAGTGGCGGCGCCTTACAAGGCTTCTCGGGCAGTTCATTAACAACCCGTTTTTCAATTTAAGCGCCAAACCCTACGCGCTTTACGTCCATTCCAGAAAAGTCGGGGGTAAGGATATATACTCCCACGCCCTCATGCATGAATTGGGCAATCAGGTTCTTGTTCTGGATTCAACCTTCACAGGATCAGGGCGGTTGAAAAGTGCCCGCGATATGGCGTTTTTCACCGCTTTGGCCGTTCTCTACCGCCGCTTTAAACTCAGACAAAAAGTTTTAAGCCCTGATGATAAAGCTTTGATAGAGAACATTAAGGTGCGCATGCGCGAAGAACTAGGGGCGGACATAGATTTACAAAATATTTTGCTGCGCCGTTTGTATCTTTTTTCATTTCTGAAACCTGTCTACAAAGCTCTTTTCAAAATGAAAAAAACGCGACATGTATACCTTGTAAACGGCTATTCCTACCACTATATCACCGCCGCCGCGCAAGAACTGGGGGTGAGCGTGAGCGAGCTGCAACATGGCATGCTGACCCCTTATCATATGGGTTATAGCTATCCCGGACAAAAGCGCGTTCCTTATTTTCCTGATGAGTTTCTGGGCTTCGGGCAATATTGGCTGGATGCCGCCCCTATGCCAACAGAAACAAAAAAGCGGGTGATCGGTGCGCCGCATATTGCCCATTTAACCGCGCGGGATATCGAAAAAACACCCAAGAGCATTTTCTTTTCTTCCCAAACCGTTATCGGTCAGGACGTTTTTACGTTTGCCTGCAAAACCGCCGCGTTGTTGCCAGATTATAAAATTACACTTAATTTGCACCCGAGCGATAACCGGGATTTATATCCTGTAAAAGATTTGCCCGCAAATCTGGATATTTTATATCGCCCTGATAACTTTTTCGAGCTGTTGGCACGGCATGAATTTCAGGCGGGGTCTTTCTCGACAATCTTGTTCGAGGGCATGATGCTGGGTAATAAAATTATTGTTCTGGACTTATCCGGATCGGAAAATATGGTTCCGGTGATCGAACGCGGTGATGCAATTTTGGCCGCCACGCCGGAAGACCTGACCCGAATGCTTGAGCAGGCCAAAATGGCCGCTGATCCATGTATCTATTATTCAAATTTGGCCGAGAAAATAATTTTATAATGCTTTAAAGTCCTTTCATCGCAAAACTGAAGCGGCCCTCAATCCCGCGCCTGTAGCAAGTTTAGGGATGTATTGTTTGAAATTCTTTATTAACTACTTAGAGAAGATACGCCCTTGTTTCATTTTTCGGGCGAAGAAAACGGCTCCGTTCGGGGTTAAATGGTTTCCGTCACGCGTCACCGGATCAGTGTAGTTCTCGCCCAGAAAGAAATGGCAGCCGTCTTGATCGCATATATAATCATGCGGTTCGATAAATCCGGCATAGGGATAGAGCATATCTTTTAATTCGGGATTGCTTGTTTCTTCATATTTGATGCGCTTGCGCTCCAGAAAACCGGTGAAGTCATTTGTTTTGCCCCAGAACGCGGCTGTTGTTGCCACACCGCCCTTGAATTGCATCTGATCGCCCATAACCAAAAGTTTTTCTTTAGGGATAAAGCTAAGTTTTTCGGCGGTATGTGTGACGTCTTCGAAATAATCCTCGCGGCCAAACCAGCGGCCAATCAAAACAACATAATCCAGATTTTCGTGATGGGCAGGCAAAAATTCCTCAAAGGCAAATTGCATCATTTTGCGGCAGCCGTGGCGTTCAATGGCATCATAAAACGGACGGCACCCCGCCGATGTCATTTGCAGGAAATTTACGCCGGTAAAGACCTGCTCCAACCCGTGCATTAAATGTCCTGCATTGGAATCGCCGATAATCATGACATTGGTTTTGTCGGGATCAATGCGAAGGCAGGACTGCGCGTTAAAATCATCCGGATATTGCTGGCTCTGCGCGAAAGAGCCGCCAATATAGCAGGTGCCAAGATTCCACTTTTCGACTTCTTCTTTTGTCACCTTATCGCCGATATCGATGATTTTTTGTAGCTCTTGCGGGTAACGGTTTTCCAGTCCTCCGCCTTTCCAGAGGAATATACCTGTGCCTGTTAGAATAATAGCCAACGCCGCGCAGCCATACAAAAAGCGCTTGTTAATATTTGTTTCCGATGCGGGTTTGCGAAAAGGTTGTTCGATGAAGCGGTACATCAGCCAAGCCGCCAAAATAGAGGCGGCGCAGACTGCAATTTGCTCCCATAATATCAAATCATCGAATTTATAGAATTTATAAAACACCAGTAAAGGCCAGTGTATCAGGTACAGAGAATAGCTGGTGAGGCCAATTCCCACACAGAGGCGGTTATTCAAAATGCGTCCCGTAACGCGCGCTTGTCCGGCATAAATCAACATCGCCGTTCCTATACAAGGCAACAGAGCGTTATAGGTCGGGAACGGCGTTTCTTCATTGTAAATGAATACCGGAGCCAAACAGAGTACCAAGCCAACCGGAACCAGTATTTCATTCAGCTGACTTTGGGATGGCCCCGCCCGCAATGCCCATACAGTCATTGCGCCAATGGCAAATTCGAATACGCGAAAAGGCGTCAGAAAAAATATCGTGGCCGGTCCATCGGTAAAAATTCCGCCAAGATGTCCCTGGATGCCATCTCCCATGATCATATTGGAACCTAGGCTCCCTACTCCGGCGATTAACATGAAAATGGCAATGCCTTTGGTGCGGAGCTTAAAGCTGGCGATCAGGATAAAAAGCAAGAGCGGCCAGATCAGATAGAATTGTTCCTCAACGCTTAAGGACCATGTATGTAAGAGCGGTTTAAAGCTGGCCTCGGTATCAAAATAACCGCTCTCGCTCCAGAACCAGAAATTGGATGACGAGACCACGGCGGAGGCCAGCGAAGCTCCATAACTGCTGAGCAGCGCGGGAGATAACATGGGCAGAGCCAGAGCCAATGTGAAGAACAGCGTAAAGCATAGCGCGGGAAATAAACGCCGGATACGGCGCAGGTAGAAATTCCCAAAGCGAAAGCCGCCTGTTTCCTGAATTTCATCGACAATCAGGCGCGTGATTAAAAACCCGCTAATCACAAAGAAAATATCAACCCCGATATAACCGCCGGAAAAGAGCGCAAATTCCGCATGATAAAAAAGAACGCTTAATACCGCGAGCGCGCGCAAGCCATCAATGTCAGGTCTATAGCGCGCCGGATTCATGCCGTCTTATCCCACATCATCCCATTTGACGGGGGCGCTTGCGGAGATATCATTGGTGGCTTTTTTGCCAATTACATCATCCCATTTGGCAATTTCAATCCCAACGCCGGAGCGCAAAGCGATCAGTTTATCTTCCGTCAAAATTTCACCAGCCTTGATATCGCTGGCGGCCATGATACGGCGGCGGGCATGACTGACGGCCTGCGCTTCCCAATCCAGTTTGTGGTGTTCATCCCCATGTAGCGTTCTGAAAACGGCCAGTTTCTTTGTGAAGGCTTTCATCTCTGCTTCGTTGAAAGAATGGTAATGGTCATTGCCGGGCAAGGTTTTATCAAATGTGAAATGCTTCTCCAGCGCCACCGCGCCGCTCAGAGCCGCATATTCCAAAGCGGGCATGGAGCCATCCTCGTCCGGTGCCACATGGTCGGAATAACCTATGGAGCATTCCTGTCCGAATTCCCGCTGGATTACGCCCATCAAGGCCATTTGTGCATGATCCTTCGGCGTAGGATAATTCAATACACAATGCAGCAGGCATATTTCGGTTGCCCCCGCTTCTTTCAGCACAGTAACGCCGCGCCTTACTTCATCCAGCGTGGCCGCACCTGTCGACATGAGCACAGGTTTTTTACATCCACCCACTTTGCGCAGGAGCGGAATATTGGTGACATCGGCAGAGGCGATTTTAAAAAAGCTCATAAGCGGATCGAGCATATCGACCGCATCCAGATCGAATGGCGTGGAGACAAAATCAACGCCGTGCTTTTTGCAATGCGCGGCCAGTTCGGCATATTCTTTCTCACCAAAAGCATCATATTTCATAAACAGTTCATGCTGTGATTTGCAAGGTTCTGATTTCAAATCCCAATAAGACGGGGCGTGTTCTTTCGAGGCAATCTTGTCAGCTTTATAAGTCTGGAATTTAGCACAATGCCCGCCCGCCCGCGCCACTTGCTCGATCATCAACTTGGCCTTTTCCATCGATCCTTCATGGTTTACCCCGATCTCGGCAATGATATAGGGGTTCAGAAACGTAAAAGTTGATGGATCGGTGACGGCTTTTTTAAACTCGCTCATTATGCGCTCTTTCTTTGTTGTCCTTCGGCGGTTTCAAGGAAGTCTTTGATATTGTTCAGAAAGCTCTCCATTGTGCCCCACATGCCTTGAATTGTAGGCAGAGCGGCGTTCAGGTCGCTGCCTTTACTTTCGAAGTAATGATTGAGCTGCTGCTTTATAATCCCTGTGGTGTGTTCATTGGATAAAATCACAGGAAAGCCGAGCGTTTCGGCCTGTCCGGCGCCGCGTACATCTTCGCATATCAACATGGTTGGAATGCGGTTTGATATGCAGTAAAGATGCCCATGCACGCGGTATCCGATATGCAAATCGGCCTGATCGTAATAATGGAAAAGTTTATCAAGGTCGGCGGCCATATCAATCACCTCATAGCCCTGCATTTTAGCCGTTAAACCTAGCTTTACCAAGCCGGCGCCGGCGCGAATTCCCGCTTTGGTGAATTGCGGATAATAGCCGTGGTGCATGGCCAGTATTTTGCGCGCCTTGGGAAAGCGTTGCGCCAGATATTTGGTCATTGCCAAGACGTGTTCATCAACAATGGCCGGAGAACTTAAAATCAGGGTTTCAATATTTTCTTTAAAAGGAAATTCCTTGTCCAATGAACCAAGCTCGTAAGTCACAGGGCAGCCGGTCATCACTACATTATCTGCCCCTGCCAGATTAAGCACTTTTTCGGTAAGCGTATCGCGCACACTGGATTGCGGGATAGAGCTGTGAATGCGCTTGATAAAAGCCTGACTTTCGGGTGTGAAGGAAAAATTTTCCGGAGTAACAGAGGCCGGAGCTTTCCACCCCAAACCATAGGGGATAACAGGCACTTTAACCCGGTCGAGATCAAGCGGATAAATTTTCGGATATATAACATCGCGGTAGGCGGGCCCGCCGCATAAGAACAAGGCGCGGGAAGAATTGATAATATCATAATAATCATCTTGCAGCCGGAAGCGGTTCAAATCGACCAGATCGGGGTCGATATAACGCTTGAGAAGGTTGTGTGAACGATAACTTATAAGGTAGTCGCCGACATTGCGGCGCTTGGCAGTAAAGGTTGTAATCATGACGGTTTGTATTCCTTCCCGTAAAGATAGTACACAATATTACGCCTTACTTGAACCGAAAAACGGCAGGGGCATGTTGCGCTGAATATGGATAAAGACAAGGCAGAATTGGATAAACAAGGACAGCGCGGTTGCCTGTATCGCCCCCACAAGGCCAAACCAGTGGATAAAGGCGATGCTAAAGACAATATTACACAAACCCGTGATAAACGTAATTTTCATCAGGACATGGGTTTTGCCTGTAAAAATTATATTATGCGAGATGAGCTGGTAAAGCCCTTGAATAAAAAAGGCCAGCACCGCCCAAGGAATGATTCCGATGGCCGCGTGAAAACTCTCATCAAATAAATAACGTACGTAAAAGCTGCCTGCAACCGCAACACCTACCGCTGTTATGGCCAGAGCAAAAGCCGCCTGCCATGTGCATTTGGCGATGTATCCTTTGCGGCTCTCGTCACTATCGGAAAGCTGCTCACTTAGCCACGGCCCCCACATCTTCATGATGGTCACGACCAGTAATTTCAGGATATTCCCCACCATAATGGCAATGGCATAAATACCAACCTCGCGGATCGAGAGCATGCGCTCGATCAAAATTCGGTCGATCATAAGAATTAAACTAGATCCCACCAGATGCGGGATTAAGGGCAAGGCAGGATTTAAAATTTGCAGAAGAAGCTGTTTATCCGGTTTGAAAAATCTCAAATCATATCGGCGGACTAAATGAATGACGCATATAATGAAGAATAAAAGCGCGATAAACAGAGTTGCATAAATAAACCCGCGCCAGCCAAAGCCCAAACCCATTATAAGCCCCGTATAGCAGAGCGCGTAGAGCATATTATAGCCGATCTCGATCATGGCAAAGGGCAATGGTTTTTTCTCCAGCCTATAAAGTGTTTGCACCACATCACGCATATTTTCCAGCAGTATCAGAGGCGCAAGAAACAGGAATATCGTTGAGGGCAGGCTGAAAACCGTGCCGAACGGCAGAAAGCAAAGCGAGATCAGAAAAACAACCAGTGCACTTACCGTGACCAGAAAAACGCTGTGGCGCACAATCGAGGTGAGTTCGGATTCATCGGCCTTGTAGAAGCGTTGATAGCTATAGGCCAGCATGGTAGAGCCGCCAAACGGAGAGAGAAATGTTATAAAGGCGGCAAACAGCACCCATTGCCCGTAGCCTTGCGGGCCGAGAACACCTGTTACAAAAGGCAGGACCAGAAAGGGAATTATTTTCGCGCAAAAGGTGCTGCCCAGGTAAAGGGCAAAATCCCGCGTTCTGGGGTTCCGAAGCCTATCAATCAAACGCGTTTGAAAGGACATCAATTACGCTTCTCCCAGACAGCTTATAATCCGTGTGACGACATTGTGATTGCTACGCTCTGCAATTTCATAGAGCGCGCGTTCGTGGAGAGTTTTTCTGAGTTTATAATCAATAAACAGCTCTATATGCGCTGCCAATGTGTCCACAGAGACATGCGTACCCAAGCCGAGATTTATGGCGCCATATTGGCAATTGGCATGGGTATGCATCAGCTCTTTCATATTCTGGCACATCACCAGCATCGGAATGCCGAGCGTCATGAACTCTGTAATAGTGCGCCCCGCACTGCACATGGCCATATCGGCCTTACGCATAACCTCGGGCATATCGCTAACATTTTTCAAGACCTCGCCGTGCAGATCAAATGCCTCCAGCGCCACACCCTCTTCGGGTCTGCCGGGGCCAAGGATAACCGTAACATGGCCTTTATAACCAATGCGCTGTAATCCCGCCAAAGCATGTTCCGTCAGATGGGCGGGGTCGGTTCCGCCATAGGTTATCAAGATATGATTGATTTCTTTGCGCAGCGGTGCGGGCTGAACGGCTTCGAATAGCGGCGATATAATTGCATTGGCCAGTCCGCTTAATTGTTTTTCTTTGCTCACATGGACATTTTTATACAGATCATTCACGATCAGATCGGCCTCTTGCGCACCGCTACCTAAATCCTCAAAGGTCACAACTTTAGCGCCGGTGCCCTTCAAAGCGTTGATATAGGGTTTTTCTGTATCCAGCATGTCGATGATAACCAATTCGGGACAGCGTTCTTTGCATAGGGAGATGAATTTTGAATCATTCTCTATAATTTCGTGGGTGGCGCCGCGCTCACGGTATAAATCCGCGCCGAGGGGGGCGTCCTTGCTAACAAATATAACGGCTTCATGGTCTTTCATTTCTTCCCACAAGGCCAGACATCTATATATATGCCCCATACCGAGCGTGCGTGAGGCATCGGTGCGGATAAAGATTTTGTGGTAAGGCAAATCTGTCATATAATCAGGGTACAGTTTTTTTTAAATTTTTATACTCAAAATCAACATCAAGGCAATGATATGACACTGAAAGCAGACGTAAAGGTTAAAGGCAGGACGATCGGGGCGACGCATCCACCTTATCTTGTCGCGGAGATGGCCTGCGCGCATCAGGGGCGGGAAGAGTTGGCGGCCAAAATTGTCGATCATGCGGTTGCGGTAAAGGCCGATGCTATGCAATTCCAGATATTTGCAGCAGAAACGCTATGTTCCACTTATCATCCTTTATATGAAACCTTTCAGAAACTGGCTTTGCCGAAAGACGCATGGCTGCGTTTGATGCAGCGCGCCCGCGATAGCGGGCTGGCCGTCTGGGTAAATGTCTTTGATCTGGCCGCCGTTGACACGGCAAAAGAATTCGGCGCCGATGCCATTAAGCTTCACTCGACCGATCTGATGAATCCCGAAATGCTGGACGCCGCCGCCAATGTGGGGTGTCCGCTCAGCCTTGCAATTGGTGGCTCCACGCTAGAGGAGGCCGATTGGGCGCTGGAGCGCTTGCAAGACCAAGGCGTCGATCAGGTTATATTGATGCACGGCTATCAGGGGTTTCCGACCAAATTAGAGGATAACCGCCTGAATTTCATCCGCACGCTGCAAAGCCGCTATTCCATTCCGGTCGGCTTTCAGGATCATGCGGATGGTTCAACCGAGAGCGCGATGTGGTTGCCGCTTATGGGCGTTGCCGCAGGAGCGAATTTGATAGAAAAGCACCTGACCCATGATGAAAATCTCAGCGATATCGACCATGAAAGCTCGCTAAGCCCGCTGCGGTTTCAGGAATTCGTAGGGGAATTTCGCAAGGCAATCACGACCACAGGCCCTGCGGAAGAACAGCCCCTCTCGGAAGGCGAAATTGAATACCGCCACAAGATGAAAAAAATGGTAGTGGCCGCCGATGATTTGCCTATGGGAACAGTAATTGAGCCGGAGCATGTCACATTTTTGCGTTCTCATCCGGCCGGATTGTCACCGAAAGAGGTGGGGCTTGTGATTGGGCTTAAAACCGAGCGTAATTATAACAAGGGGGAGACCCTGTTGCCTGAAAATTTACAATCAAGGAAGGCATCCTAAAATGGTCAAAGTCATCGGCTGCATCCCTGCCAAGTTGGAATCCCGCCGCCTTCCGCGTAAGGCGCTGGAAGATGTGCACGGCAAAAGCCTCTTGCACCGCCTTGTCGAACGCATGCAAAATCTCTCCTCTATGATTGACGAGGTTTGCCTGTGCACGGTAAAAAATGAAAACAATATGACCCTTGTTCAAAAAGCCGAAGAATGGAGCATCCCTTATAATCGCGGGCCGGAGCTGGATGTATTGGCCAATTATATCGCGGCCACGGAAAAGGCGGGGGGCGATCATTTCCTGCGCATTACGGGCGATAATATATTTACCGACCCATATTATATTGATGAAATGACAAGATTGCATATCGAACATGGAGCCGGTTATAGCCGCGTTGACGGCCTACCCGGTGGTATGACCGCGGAGGCGATGTCTTTGGAGGCGGCAAAATCCTTGCATGAGCGCATGAGCGAGGATATTCGCAATTCTACAGAATATCTGACGCTGTATTCCTATGACCCTGAAAATCTGAAAGTTTTAGTTCTGGATGCGGCGCCCAAATATGCACGGCCCAATTATTCCGTTACGGTGGACACGCCGGCGGATCTGGAATTGGTACGCAAAATATGGGCTGCGTTTCCTGATGAAAAATTCGGGCCGGATATCGACCAGATTATCGGCTGGCTGGACGCGCATCCGCAAGAGCGCATCGAGGTGGACGAAACCGCCATGGTGCGCCTTCCCGGCGATAAGGTCATGTCCTTCACCGACTTCGCCGCTGATCTGGCACGCCGTAAGGAAAAGGCGCAGGTTCGGCTAATAGCGGCCTAAGACCAAAAGATATTTTTCCGCATCTCCCCCCAATTCACATTGGGAAGCATGGGAATGTAAGGCCGGTAGAACTTGCCGTGCCGTGAATACAGGCCGTATACGATATAGAACGGGTTTTCAAAGAACCGGTAGGGCGGATCGGGGTTTAAGGCCGACCAGGGAAAGGCCATGACATCATCCATCACTTGCATGGCTTGTAAATTAACAGGCGCGTTTTCTTTCGACAGGGAAATCCAACGGTTGCGGGTATCGACGACGATCCACCCTTTTGATGTTTTTACCTCAATGACCGCATGGGAGTGGCAATCATAATCTGTTGCCCGCGTAATAAAAAAGCTCTGGAATGCCCTGTAATCGGGGTGGTTGCGATATACGCTGACATAATAAGAGGGGAAACCGGCCAGACGCATTGCTTTGTCCATGGTACGTGCTCTGTCGCTACAATATCCCGATTGCAGCTTATAAAGGTTTTTCGGCTCTCTTGGCTGGCCGTAGGGAATCATATCGTTGCCCGGTGCGCGGGTAAAAACAGCATCTTGTATATTCAGGATCATGCTTATTTCATCGGAAAATTTGGGGTAATCGCGGATCATATCCATATCAATGCCGGATTCATCGAATATTTTCAAAATATAGTCTTCATCCGCTGCAGTGATATTTTTAGGCACATTGCATAGAAACAAGATTAAGACTAAGATAATAATAAGTATATACAGCACTATGCACTCTCCGAAACGCCGTGATATGTCCGCAAGTTTAACAAATCAATACTCTGCATACCAGAACAAGAAGGCGCAAGACCCGCTTTTGTTGTTTATTCCGGCTTATCTAGCTCTTTCTATATTTTATGTGCTCCCGAGCGGCATGCCGCAACCTGCGGATTTCTTGCTGGTTATCGGTATGGGACTTGGTCTGTTGAGGTTTATTTTGAGCCCTATTGCCCGCTTTCCTGCCATATATTTAGTAGCGCTTGGGTTTGGTTTTTTTACGCTTGTTATAAATATATTGCATTATGCCTTCTTGCCCGATACAGCGTTTTTATTCAGCGGTTTATTTTACATCTATAATGCAAGTGTCTTTATATTCATTTCATATTTGATGGTGCAATCGCCCGCGTTGTTCAAAAAATCCATGTATTGGGGATTGATTATCTCGGTATTTCTGGAATCCATTTTCGCCTTTGTGCTGCAATATAGCGACGGCCCCCGTATCATTGGTTCTTTTAATAATCCAAATCAGTTTAGCTATTGGGCACTTTTAACGACATGTCTGGTGGTCGCCCATCGCTATCCTAAAAAATTTGAAACACTTGATTATATCTTGATCGCACTTTTGGGGTATATGATCATCGTGGGCTTGTCTAAGGGAACATTTTTGGCCTTTTGCCTTGTCGTGGTTTATTGTTTGGCATCACGTATGATCGGTCTGTCCTTGCGCTATTTCATGCTTTTTGTGGCAACAATTATCTGCACTTTCAGTATTTTCATGCTGGAAAATGTTTATGAACGTCTTACACAAACTCAAAGTATTTATAATCTCAGCCAGAGGCTGGAAAATATTGGTCACCAGAGCGATGATTCGCTCGCGGGACGCGGTTATGACAGAATTTGGGAGCACCCTGAATATTTATTGGTTGGGGCAGGAGAAGGCGGCTATCAGAGATTTACGACGCAGGAATTTCCGCATCCTTTCGAGATGCACTCTGGCCTAGGAAATATTCTGTTTTCTTACGGTATTTTTGGTTTCTTCATATTATGCTGGTTTTTGTTTTTGATTTTCCGGAAACTGCCTGCAATGCACTGGGTTTTACTTGCTAGTGTAATGGCTTACGGATTGACCCACCAAAATATGCGCTTCAGTCACACTTGGGTTTTCTTCGGTTTATGTTACGGCGTTTCTTGCCAACGACGGTATATTGATACCGGAAAAGATAGTCCTCAAGACAAACAGTTTTTGGAACAACCGGCTCCGCATTTTAATAAACAAGAGATGAAAATATGACCCCGAAACAACTGATAAAATCTATCCTGACCGACCCGATGCAAATACTGGATGCAGAGAATAAAACATGCAATTTGTGCGGCAATACCGGACGTTTCTGGAGCTTTGGTTTTCCGGCCAGACGGTATAGCCGGTGTCCCAAATGTTCGTCGTTGGAAAGGCACAGGCTCTACGGCTTTATGATGAAAGACAAGCCGGATCTGGTTAAAAACAAGACAGCCTTGCATTTTGCGCCGGAACAGCAAATTACAGCACTCGTCAAGGCCGAACAGCCATCAAAATATGTGACGGCCGATATAGAGGCAGGGGTTGCAGAACGTCAGGAAGATATGACGGCGCTGACAATTGATGACGCTGAATATGATGTCGTGATCGCCAATCATGTTCTGGAACATATCCCCGATGATGCCAAGGCCTTTTCCGAGGTCTACCGCGTTTTAAAACCCGGCGGCGTATTTTGTGTCTGCGTTCCGATAATCGAGGCATGGGAACAATCATATGAAAACGAAAATGTGCAAAGCGAAAAGGACCGCAGAGTGCATTTCGGACAACGCGATCATGTGCGGTATTATGGCCGTGATTTTTTATCCCGTTTCGAACAGGCGGGGTTTAAGGTAACCCGCTATCAGGTAAAGCCGGAACAGTGCATTGACTATGCTTTAAATTTCGGAGAAACAATATTTATCGGTAAAAAACCGGCCTGATTATTAAATAATCATGTTGCCATCAGCGATGAGATTGTCGACATCGCCGACATCGCCCGCACCGC
>Ga0098074_1000980_pt1 | contig 16133 bp, 26 predicted proteins | sample 32_taG_FD_75064 | JGI IMG/M metagenome (GOLD analysis project Ga0098074, IMG submission 75064) | Marine viral communities from the Gulf of Mexico - 32_GoM_OMZ_CsCl metaG | ecosystem: Environmental > Aquatic > Marine > Oceanic | place: Atlantic Ocean: Gulf of Mexico | collected 2015-07-12
GCGGCCGTCAGAACTCCAAGCTCTGGTACGGCAACACAGAAGCAGAGGTTGAAGCCAACATCGCTTGCCATGGTGTTCCGGATTGGTTCATTGATGCCGCCACTCCGATCGAGAAAGGATCAAGCTCTCCGATCACCCCGGCTGATGATGCGGACATCAACCGTGCCATCTGGGGTCTCTCGCAGCTGCGCCCCTCAGAAGATGGCGAGTACAACGAGTTCTTCTGGCCGATCACCAAGGCCTGCGCCCACATCGGCCCCGCTGTCCTCGATGCCTGGACGGACTGGGTGAGTCGCGGCCACCACGCCGCCAAGCCCGTCAACCTTGATCACAACGTCAAGTGGAGCGGTGTCACCTGCGATGGCTCAGTTGCCAAGCTCTTCTACTACTTCAACGCCGAGATGCCGAATTGGAAGCAGTTGCTTCCCGAGCATCTCAAGTTCAAAGCCAAAGCCAAGATCGGCTACTCAGAAGCTGAACCCTCCCCGGATTTCGGCAATAGCGAAAGCCCACGCGCGAGGCAAAAAACGGTCCAAAAAAAATCCGGCCGCCTGTCCCTCGGCGATCAGAAGGATGTTGTCCTGCAAGCCTTCCCCTCCATCCGCCACAACGTGATGACCACCCACATCGAAGTGGTCGATGAGAACGGCAAGGTGCTGGAGCTTGATGGCGACAAGCTCAACAACATCTACATCCGCATCTACGAGCTCACCGGCATTGAACTGAACAAGACCGTCGCTTCCGATCTGATTAATACCCTGGCTGATCGCAATCCCTTCAACCCGATCATCGAATACCTCGAGTCGATCGAGCACCTACCGCCCCACCCCCACTGGGAGAAGCTGGGGCCTTGGCTGCTCGGCAATGACTCGGCGATTGCCAACGATGCGCTGCAACGCATCTTGGTGGCAGCGGTGGCCCGCAGCTATGAGCCGGGCTGCTCGATGTCCTGGCTGCCGATCCTGGTGGGACCGCAGGGCGCCGGCAAGTCGCAGCTGGTCAAATCGCTGGTGCCCAGCCAGTTCATGGCGGAAATCAATGCACCACTCGAGCAGCTGGAGCGCGAACCCTCGCTGCTGCACCGCGGCATGCTCTTGGAGCTTGGTGAGATCGATCACTACTTCAAAGCCTCCACCGTCGAGTCGTTCAAAAACATCATCTCCACCTCGATCGATCAGGTGCGGCTGCCCTACGCCCGCAAGCCGCAGCGGATGCCGCGCCGGTTCGTGATGTTCGGCACCACCAACCGCTCCCAGTTCCTCGTCGATCCCACGGGCAACCGCCGCTTTGTTCCCCTGGAAATCCCCATCGGCTTTGAGGTGCCCTGGCAACGGGTGGAGCAGGAACGCGATCAACTCTGGTCCGCTGCCCTGGCGGCGTACCGCTCTGGAGCTGAGCACGAATACCGCACCGGTGAGATCGCCAAGCTGCGCGATTACATCCAGCAGTTCAACGATGACGATGTCTGGAGCCAGGACATCTCCAGCTACCTGCAAACCGTGCATGAAACCACCACCCGTGATGTTCTCCGGGTGGGATTGAATGTGGATATTCATAAAACATCGAACAAGGAATCACGTCGCGTCAATGACATCCTCACCCGCTTGGGTTGGCGGCGTCAGCAAACAACACGCAACGGACAATCCACACGAATTTGGGTGCGACCAGAGGGTGATCCTGGCCCTGATCAATCACACATCAAAGAAGATTTCTAGTTAAAGTGAATTCAAAGCAGATGAAAGATGCTCGTATCCGATATCAAACTCGGCCTCAAGGTTCGCATCATCCACAACGACATGGATGCCATGGTTGTCGGCCAACCTGAGTATTACTCTCCTCGCGCCAAGTTAGTGCGCGTGAAATACCTCAACTCAACCCGCTTTGAATATGTGACCAACCACATGATCGAACCTCTGCCGGTTGAGCAGCAAGCGAAACATTTCCAAAACGATGTCTGAAGCCAAGCCCTCCAACAACAAAAACTCTGCCTACGGACGCCGCAAACAAAGCATCTCCAACACCGCAGAAGAAGGTCAGCTCTGCATCTATTCCGGCCATGGCATCGGTCGGTATTCCGACAGCTCGATGCGCTACGACAGCCACCAGGCCTGCGTGCGTTGTGTGGCGGCGGCCCGTGAAGGACGGATCGGCTTTGATCTCAACCGTTTGCGCAAACCAATGCGGCGCAAGGCGCTGAAGTTTTGGAGCCAAGTAAACATCGCTGATGCCGATGATTGCTGGGAGTGGAAGGGCTACATCCACGAGAAGTCTGGCAACCCCAGCTACGCCTGGAAGCGCAGCCGCATCTCCTCCTCTCCAGTACATCACCCGCAGCGGGTGGCCATGTGGCTGACCTATGGCGATCTGGGCTACACCGGAGTGCGTACCACCTGCGGCAACCGCTACTGCTGCAACCCCTTCCACATCCTGCCGCAGAAGATCGGCGTCTATGTGGACCAGGACGCGTTCATGGACAGCTTCGATTTGATGTGCCAACTGCAGACGCTCAAGCAGCAGGTGCAGGAGTTCATCCTTGAAGAAGCTTTTGCTGAGCAGCAGGCGCTGCAGGAGGCCATGCTCAACGATCAGCCCAAGCTGCTGCTCTCTGATGAAGCCTTGCGCCAACACGATGCCATGAGCATGGGGGCAGGAGATTTCGGCGAGAAACTGGAAGCCACGTTGCGTGGATTGCTGATCGGTGAACACCCAAGCCAGGCAAGAACCACAGAAAAAAACATTAACGATGACCCACTAGCTGGGGCCAGTGATGACGAAATACAATTTGAAATTGACAAAGAAAAAGATGAAGAACCACCCCACGATTTCTAAGTTAATGAAATAAACTTTAAGTACTGGCAATGTACTATGTCGAGACGAACAGATTTATTGCAGCAACTGTTTCAATCCGACAAATTCGGTCACGATAAAACCGTTGAGCAAGGCCTGATGATGGCCACCGCCGAACTTATTCTTTCTGATTTGATGGATGTTGCCATCAACGGTTTGGAGGCCAACGGCCCTGGCACGTTGATCATCAACATGCTGAATGATTCCACCGTCTACATGACCGGTGAAATGCTGGAAGCAGACCTGCGCATCGCCGAAGAAGAGGACGACCCTGACACCAAAACACTCCTGTTGGATTTGATTGAGCGAATCAATAGCAACGACTGGAGCGAAACCATTCTGATTACTTTGTTGACTGATGCCGGTACACGAACCTTCAAGCTCGAAGCAGGTCGGAGCCAGGAAAGCCTCCGAGCGCTCGCAGCAGAATTTACAGGATAAGCTCAAGCACAAAGGGCTCAAACTTCCCCTCTATCCGCCACCGAGTGTGATCGAAAAGGCCCGCACTTTGATGGGCTCGATCGACTTTGATCCGACATCGGATCCGGTGCAGCAGGTGTTGGTGGATGCCACCGCCGTGCCCAGCTTGGGCACCAACCCGCTCAAGGAGCACTGGTCCGGCAACGTCTGGCTCTCCCCTGAAGGCGGCGTGCGTGATGTGCGCACCTGGTTTGAGAAGACCGTGGCGGAATACAGAACCGGCCACATCGATTCTTTTGTCTTCTTCACTGGCGCCTCGGAGGTGCTGCGGGCGGTGCCCTTGGTCTGGGACTACCCGATCTGCATTCCGTTCAAGCGGGTCAAGATGCTGCGGGCCAAGTCCAACGGCTTTGAAGAGATCTCCCCGAGCAGTTGGAACCTAATCATCTACGGACCGCCGGTTGATCAAGTGCTGTCTGACATCGACAAGGTCTCGATGTTCCACCAACTCTTTAGTGATATGGGCCGAGTCATCGTCAACGAATACGCCGGCGACAACTGGGACCGCGACCTGGAGTTCCTCAGCTCACGGGGCGGTACGAACTGATGGAGTATCTCAAGCTACCCAGTGGCGCCAAGGTCCACCCCTGGCGCACGATTGTCCGTGATGGCCACCTGATGTGGAAGCACGCCTTGATGGAAGAAGGTGTGGCGTTCCTGCCTCTAGAGCTCTCCCATGAAGCACACATCCTCAAGACCGCCGGCCGGCTGGAGGCGTTGGCTGCTTGGGCGGACCACGGCGATAGCGAGCCTTTGGGCTTTGTCATCGACCTCTGGTACAACCACAACGAGCCGGACTACGACGAAGGCATCTGCGTTCTGTTCCGCCACAGCAAGCTTGCTTCTGCCGATTGCTACGAGCGGATCAAGGATCACCTCCAAGCTGGAGAGGATCTGATGTTGATTGCCGATCAGCTGCGCTTCAAACGTTGCTGACGGCTTTGATCAGCCGGCGCAGGTACCACTCGCTCTTCTGCAGGTCCTGCTCGGCGTTGCCCTTATGCCAGCAGCGCAGCACATACTTGAGCACCTGGGCCTGGAGCATGCCGACCACCGGATCGGGGGCATGGCGGATGGCGTCCTCGATCACATCAATGGCTTCTACTTTCCCCTTGGTGTAGTGGGAGGGTGAGTTGACCTTGTCATCCGTCGCTCCGAAATAAAGCGTGTCGACACCTTGGTTGCCAAAGCAGAGTGTGTCCTGCGTTTTGCTTTTAAACGTCAAGCTATCGGTGCTAGGGCTCTCGCTGTAGTCAAGGCTGCTGATACTTGGGTTCCAAGCAAAATCGACCGCTTCTTCAATCACTTTGTAGAAGTCTTCGTCGTAATGATTCACCATCACCGCCTCAAATAATTTTCTTTATTATAGAGGGAGAAAAAGGATATGGATGCCCAAAGGACGCCCGAGAAAATACCCTAAACCTGAGCCTGAAAGGCACCCCCTTGTACAAGGTGACCCGGCGTATTTGCACCGTCCCGAACGTTACTTTCTGCTGATGGCCAAGACCGTGGCCACCGCTTCATTGCACCCGCTCAATGCCGGCGGCTGTGTGATCGCCAGCGGCCGGGACATCCTCAGTGAAGGCAGGTCTCTGCTGACGGAGGCCAAAGGTGAGATCGACCCCCTGGGCCATGCCATTGCAGTGGCTGCCAAGCGCGGCACCCCGATGACCGCAGCGACGGCCTACACCACCCGTTATCCCTTCAGTACATCTGTGTTGCAGGCGCATCTGTGTGGCATCCGCAAGATCTATGTGGTGGCCCACGACTGGCCTGTGCTCTACAAAACCGAGTTCCGCAAAGCCGCGAGCACGGCCCGGGAATTGGGCATGGCGATTGAGCCGGTCTTTGATGACAACGATGAGGATTTAACGATCGGATTGAACCCCGAGATGGTCAAACAGTATGAAGAGACCTATGGTGTGATCATGAACAGCACCGTGCAGCACGTGCCCCCACCACCGAAGACGAGTGAAGCAACTGATCTTTGACTTGGAAGCCACCGGATTGTTGCGCCAGGGATCGAAGATTCACTGCTTGGTGATTCAAGATGCCGAGACCGGCAAGCAATCGAGTTACGACCACAAACCCGAGCGTCCTCTAGAGCAAGGCTTTGAGCGACTGCTTGACGCTGATGTCTTGGTTGGTCACAACGTGATCAGCTATGACATCCCGCTGCTGGCTGAGCAGGGGGTGATCCCCGGCGGCGCGGTGCTCGACACCTTGGTGATGAGTCGTCTGTATTACCCGCACATGATGGAGCTGGACCACCGGCGTCAACCCGAGGGGTTGCCATCACGGCTGTATGGGCGCCATTCGCTGGAGGCCTGGGGCTACCGGCTCAAGTTCGCCAAGGGTGACTTCGGCAAGCAGGAGAACGCCTGGGACACCTACACCCCAGAGATGCTCGACTACTGCCAGCAGGACGTGCGGGTCACCGGAAAGCTGTTTGGCGTCATGCAACGGAGGATGGATGAATACCCCTGACTACGTGCGACTCGAGATGGAGTGCGCCCGGATCATGGCGATGCAGGAGGCCAGTGGCTTCCCCTTTGATCTGGCGCGCGCTGAAGCGGTCAGAGAAGAGCTCGCACGTGAGGCCAAACGTATTAATGAAAAAATTTTGGCCGATTTCCCGACCTTCCCTGTGAAGGTGCAAACCCCCAAGCGCAATAACAAAACCAAGTTCTGGTTTGCCGGGGCCCCCTTCACCAAGCTCGAAGACTTCAACCCCACCTCCAGACGGCAGATCGCCTGGGCCTTGACCACCCGTCACAACTTTGAGTGGCCCAAGGTCACCGACAACGGTGCACCCAAGGTCGATGAAGCGGTGCTCAAAGAGCTCGCTGATACCGCTTTGCAGGAGGGGAACCAGGCGCTGATCGATCAGATCAATGCCTTCATCCGTCTGCTGGAGCTGCAAAAACACCAGGGTCAGTTGAGTGATGGCGCCGGCAGTTGGCTCAACACGATTGAAGAGGACGGTTGCATCCACCACAGCTGCAGCCTCGCCACCCAGACCGGCCGCAACGCCCACCGGGGTCCCAACCTGGGCCAGGTGGTCAGTGCCCCCTGGGCCCGCCAACTGTTCAAGCCCTTTGAAGGTCAGGTGATGGTGGGCTGTGACCTGGAGGGATTGGAACTCAGATGTCTCGGCCATTTCCTGGCGCCCTACGACAAGGGAGCTTTTGCTGAGGTGGTGGTCAATGGCGACATCCACCAGCAGAACGCCGACCGTGTGGGCTGCACCCGCAAGGAAGTGAAGTCCCTCACCTACGCGTTCATCTACGGCGCCGGTGACATGAAGCTGGGCCACACCCTTAAACCTGAGCTGGCTGATGGCGCCAAGAAAGAACTGGGTTCAGAGTTGCGCCGCAAGTTTCTTGCTGCCATCCCTGGTCTTGAGCCGCTCATCGATGCGGTGAAGCAACGCATCCGTACCCATGGCCGGCTCAAAGGTCTCGATGGCCGCCCGATCATGTGCGACTCAGAGCACAAGGGCTTGAACTTCTGCCTGCAAAGCAGCGGTGCGATTCTGAGCAAGCGGTGGGTTGTCGTTGCCCAGCAACTGCTCGATGCCGCCGGCTATGCCTACGGCGAGGACTACCGCCGCTTGGCCTACGTGCACGATGAACAACAACTCTCGGTTAGAGAGGAGTTGGTGGAACCGATCAGCTTGATTCTGACCGAGTCCGCCAAAGCTGCCGGGCAGTACTACAACTTCCGCGTGCCGATCACCGCCTCGGCCTGCAGTGGTGACTCCTGGGCCGCCACCCACTAGGCTGAAGAGAGACACGGTGCTGCACTTATGGATGTCATGCCCAAGGGAATGGATGACGACGCTTTCAATAAGGAAGAGCAACGCATCAACAAAGCAATGATGGATTTAGAAGATAAAGAACAACAACGCTGGGAAAAACTTAATGCACAATGGGAGCGCGATAATGGCCTTTAATGTTTAGAATAGATTCATGATTCCTTGAGAAAGAATCATAACCATGTAACTTTATTGGAACATGGTCCGTTACCGCCATCACCGGTTGGCGACAGCGGTGTCAGCGCGAGAGCGGCCGCAACCGGAGCTTTGAAGTGTTGCACAGTGAACAATTGTGTAACATTCGCTACACTTAAGTTGTGCGTTCGATCCCCTGAGGATTGCAAGTAGGCCAGACAAGGGCCGAAGGAACGGAGATCTGTTCAACTGCAAAACTGAATCATGACTTCTCTGCAAGCCAAGCAGCTCGTGCTCGCCCAGCGCCGCATGAAGCAAGCTCAAGTTGAGTACAAAGCAGCACGTCTGCGCGAAACCCGCTACCGCGGTGTGCCCACCGTCGTCACCGAAACCAACACGCCTGAAGTGCATTGCGTCTGCACCTATCGGGGCGTTAGTTATAACAAATAAATTAAAATAGAAATAGTTTATTTGTTAGTGCCATGCGTATGGCGGGCGACGCGCAGAATATTCTGACGCAAATGCAAATTGAAAACGAGAACCGTCTCTATTGCATGAAGCAGGAGAACCGGCACAAAGCTGAGTGCGCCCGCTTTCTCTATGAGGGATTGGGCTCAGCTGGCGGCGATAAACCCAAACCCGAGCAACCTAAACCTGAGCCTCCAACAGAAAATACGAAGCCTCCTGCAAATCCAAAGGCAGTAAAATAGAAATAAAGATTAGAATTTAGCCATGCGTTTTGCAGGAGATGCCCTCAACCACGACAACTACGGGCAGCACACGGTTGATGGGCAGCAGCGCCTGGTCGAACCAGCCAAGCCCAACACTTATCCGCAAGTGGTTGATACACCAGCACATCTGACAGGCCAGCCTGGTTTTGACACAATGGATCTGAAAAAAACTCCTGAGATCACAGCACCCATCCGTCCAGTGTTCATGCCAGGTCAAGCACCTGCGATGGATTTATTGAAGGATAAATACATCTTGAAAAACCCAGCAAGTGGTGTCGGCTGAAGACAACGAGGTCACGATCTTCTTCAGCAAAGAAGCGTTGCAAATTTTCCATCAATTAATTTGCAAGACCTATAGCAACTGGCCTGGCGGAAATCCTCAAGAGCAGATCATGCTGGAAAAGCTCAAGCATGAAACCTTCAAGCTGCTGCTTGATCTGCAGTATGACGAGACATAAAAAAACCACCGCGACCAAACGGTGGTTTATACCGGAGATCACCCACACACCATAGTGTGTAAAGTGCTGTACCAGTGTATCAAAGCAAGTTTTCGTTACGCAATTCCTGGGACCGGCGCTTCTCGGCTCCGACCTTGCGCTGACGGTTGATCTGCACCGACTGACCACTGTTAAAGCCACCGGATCCAGGGGCCCGTTCGGTGCGGAACGGCAGGTCATTCCTTTCTTTCGCGATCTGTCCGCGGTAGGCCTTCACCCGTGCCATCGCCTGCTCGCGTTGGCCGCTGCGGTAGCTGCCCCGCATGTCAGCAGGCAGACGGCGTTTGTCGACTTTGTTATTTCTTAGTTCCACACCAAAACGTCAGACCTTTCTTTTATTTTAAAAGGTCTTCCAATTGATCAAACCACATCGCCAACGTGTCGGGATAAGTTCTGAGGTCTTGAATCGCTCGGCGTAGATCAGTGGTCAATACATCGGCACCGCCGCCGATCTCCATGTATTCACTGATCGATTCCTTCAGCGATTCGTAGCGGCGCTGCTCGAAGTCCATCAGATGCCAACGGTTTGCTTGAGCTCGGCGGTGGCCTGGGCGACCGGGGTGATCAGAGCCACGGTCTTCGCCAGCATCTGTGTGTCCACTTTCGCCACCTGCTCCACCAGTTCAGTCTGTTTGCTCCGGAGTTGTTGGATTTCATCGTGGTTCTTCTTTAGCTTCGGTTGCAACCAACCAACGGTTAACCCTGCGGCTAAGAGTGCACTAACAAGAGCTTCCATTGCATCACTTACTGTTAGTGATACTCTAGCAACTACAACATAAAAGCGCTGTCATCTCCCAGGTCTTCATCTTCCCAACCCATGTCTTCAATGTCAGTGGGAAGTTCATCGTCGTCCGATAAGGCCAACAGTTCAACAAAGGTGTCTTCACTGATCACTTCTGGATAGCCCTGCTCTTGCTCATCAAGGCGAAGCAAGATGCCCTGACTCATCAGCGCTTGTTGGATTTGATTCTTCTGGGCAAAGCGCGAGCGCATGATCTGCAACGTGGCAAATTCCAGAGCTGGCCGGCTCATCCGCTTGACTTCATAACGCGCACGGGAGAGTGCAAAGCGTTGTTCTAGCGTTAAAGGATTGTCCATAATCTCTCCTTTTTCTATAGTTTACTGGCACTTTGTGCCACTGGTGATGGATGCGACGCAACTTGGGAGTCTCGATCGCTTTCCGTCGGAGTGTTTTCAATCCACTCGATGATGATTTCCTCAGCTAGCTCGCTGTAAAACTCCTGCCTGCGGAACCACTCCTGCCAATCTTCACTACCTTTATCGGCGTTGCAGGAATGACAGCAGGGCAGACAATTGCTGCGCAGATCCGAGCCGCCTTTGCTGCGGGGCTTGATGTGATCCACGGTGGTGGCCCGTTCGTTACGGCAGTAGCCGCACCAACCCATGGCCGCGTTGCGGATCATGCGTTTGAACTCTCGCTTGGCATCACCCGCTTGCAAACACTGAAGATTCGAGAGAAGTGTTTCATAACGATCAACGATGACACCCATGCAGTTACTCAGGTAACTACATTTAGTTTAAAAAGATTATGAATCAATTATCGATTTGATGCAATCTTGGCAATGACATCAAGCTTCTCTTCCAAACGAATCAATTGATTTTCCACCCGCTCGAGGGCGTGCTGAAAGTCAGCCTTGCTCACATAGTCCTGAGCCACCCGCAGCTCGATGCCATCGACACGGCGGTCCAATTCTGACACTCTGTTGTGGACCCGGGTGTTGAGCACAAAGCCACCACTGATGAGGGCCACCACGGCTGGAACTGCTACTTCAATCATCGTCGTCGATCGTGGAGTGGTACTTGCTGCTGATGCTCCATCCGTCCTGACCAAAGGTGCCGGTCTCCTCTTGATTCCAATAGGGTGCGGCACCGTGCTGCAAATCTCTGCTACGCTTGAACCGGTCGATTTCATGGTCCAAGCGTGGCTTGAGCAAACGTTTGTTCTTTTCACGGACCAAGAGGTCGCGCCATTCCTCAGCGTGTGATTTGCTGCGGAATGTAAACCAATAACTTACTTTTTTGCAGGCTTCAGGGAACGGAGGGCAGACAATGCCAGCTGAACAATGGAGTTGGATTTGTAAGGCGTCAGTGCAATGATCTCACTGAGTGCTGCAACAACAATCCAGAAGATAGGATTTTCGATGATACCCATAGCATAAGGACCAGAACTCTTTTCTCTATTCTAACGACGCCACTTTTGTGGAAAAACTATTAACAATTGCTGAGGCTGCATCCGCATTGCAGGTATCACAGCGGCACATTCATCGTCTGATTGATGAGGCAGAAACAATGCCTCGCATTTCCCGTTGGAAAGAAAAGCGTGACTTTGTCAACCTGGCACCTGCTACCAGCTGTAGACGCAAGATCAGGATTCTTCCAGCAGCGCTGTTGCAATGATGTTGCGGGCGCGGTCCGCCACCTGGTGCCGATCGATGTGGCTGCGGTAGGTCGTCTCGTGCACCTTCATGGTGTGACCCATCAAGGTGGCCGCCGTGAAGACATCGAGTTTGCTGCCCCCGTATTTCCACAACCGGCCGGCGTAGGCATGACGCAAGACATAAGGCTTCCAGGTTTGGATGTCTAACTTCTTGCGTTCAACAAACAACCACTGAGAAATCGTCTGGCGCAGCTTGGAGAAATCTTTGCGTTGCTCGTTGCGCAGATCAAACAACTTCACCCACTCCGGCCTCACCGGAATCACCTCCCGCTCGAGGGGCGGATTGTGCTTGGTGTCACGCACAAACAAGGTGTGCTGATCATCAAGGAACCTGCAACCAATGGTCTCGTGATCACGCAGGCCGTAGGTGGCCATCATCCCGAGGGTCCAACGCGACTGCGCTGAAGGCATCGCCTGCACCCATTCAATGATCTGCTCATCGCTGGGCACATCGTGGCTGGCATCACGGGCTGAGTTGTAGGTCGGCACCGGCACCTCCGGGAAGCTGACCTTCGCGATCACCGCGATCTCTTTGAGCAAGTAGTAGAGCTCCTTGTAGGAGCACTGCTCACGCTTGTATTTCTGCAGTGCCTTGGTGATGCTGCTTGGCGTCACGGCTTCCGTCATGGGGATCTGCCGCAGCCGTCCAAAATAATTAACCCGCCAGGTCGTCTCACTGGTGCGGCCGTTGGTCACACGTTTGCGGTACAGCTCGTTGATGGCCTCACGCCACTTCAACGTCTTGGCGTCGGTGTCGATCCAATCGGACCACTGAAAGGTGCCGCCATCCAACTGACGCTGCAGAACGGAGCGCTGCTTTTCAGCCAGCTTGAGGTTGGCCTTGCTCTCTTTAAGACCCAGGGCAATGCGCTGTTGATGGTCCTCGGCTTTGCGTGAGCCGGGCTTGGGCGGCAGCTTGGCCAACAAGGTGATGTCCGCGTCCCGACCGTTGCGCTTGATCAGAGAGACCGATACTTTGCCCACGGATTTCTTGAACTCTCGTAGTCACCATATCAAAAAGATGCACCGGCGGTTCATAAACGGGACATTTCGAGTCAATTCGCGTCAACGACAGTCAAGACGAATTAGCTCAGGTCCCTTGCAATAACTGCTTAGCTCGCTCCAGCACTGCGATGTACAACTCCTCCGAAATTTCCCGAATGTCGTAGTGAGTTGTAGTGACTGACTACTGTCTCAAGGCCAGTGCAGTTTTAGTGCATTAACCTTTCTTGCGTGCCGCCGCCCGCTCCTTTGCTTCGCTGCGCTTGGGCACACAGTTGGGAACCTGCTTGCCGCCTTTGCTCTTCATGCCCACCATTTCGTGGGAGTCCCAGCAGGGATCGTTCTTACCTTTGGCCATGGGTCAAATCAGGATTGGGGAACCGTGATGGAGCCGAAGCTCTCGCCGGCATCCATGCGTTTCTGGATGATGGCTTCTTGGGCGGACTGGAGGTTCTCAGCCAAGGCGGTGGACTTCATCTGATCAAAGCCATTGCCAAAGCCATCCACCACATCGCCAGCGGTGCGCTTGCGGGTGATGAACTGCTGGGCCCGCTCCTTGGCTTCCCCCTGGGGGTTGGCTTCCCCATGGAGGGAGAAGGAACCGTCTTCATCGGGGTTGTGCACCACGGCCGGTGAGCCGTCATCGGTGACGCCGCCGCTGGCCTGACCCAGCTTGGTGTGGGTCAACATCACCTCATAGGGGTTGCCCTTGTCGTCTTTGGTGTAGATCACACCGATGGTGTTCTCCGGGCTGTAGCGGCCCTCGCCTTCAAAGAACAGGTTGGTGCCGGCAGGAATGCCGTAGTCGATGCCCTTGTGGTATTTCGAGGCACCTTTGATGCCGGTGTTGCGCGGACCGTAACCGCTGGTGATCGGGAAGGCGTCAAGACCTTTGCGGTCCTTGCCGACACGGATCCGACTGAGCAGGCCCGGCTTGCTTAGGGGATTGACGTGACCCTTGTCGCCATAGAGGCGGTTGATCTTGACATCAAGGTGATCACCGCTGGTGGGGTTGGGATCGTTGCGGTAGTCAATGACCGATCCAACAGAGAGGTAGCTCATCAGTTCAGCAGTTCCAACGTTTGCGTGCGGCCTTGCCCCGCTCTCCTGTCCAGCCACGGCTGCGGGCACAGAAGCTCTTCTTGCGGCCCTCGTCCTTGGAGCCCTTGGCGGGATTGGGTGCTGGGGCCTTCAAGTTTGAACCGGTCTCACGGTTGTACTTGGCCCGGCCTTTGGCGGTCAGACCACCACCTTCTGAGACCGACTGCTTTTCGCCGCGGCCGACTGAAAGGTTGGGACCTTTCTTGCGGCCTTGGGCCCGTTCTTTGGCCGCTGCCCTGTCAGCCATTGTCTTTCAGGAAATTCATTTCTTCACGCATCTGTTCAGCCAGATGACACACCTGGGCGCAGCATCCAATAATCAGACCGCGCTGATTGGGGGTGAGTTCTGCATCTTCTGCATCCTCCACCAGCACCTCAGCGATGTCACCAAGGGCCATCAAGATTGCAGGCAGTCCCCACTTCTCTGTCATTGAATGCAGAGAAGAGAGTAGGGGATTCTCGCCGGAGTCGATCGTCTCCCAAAACTGTTCGCGTTCTTTAACGTCCATAAATTGATCGCTAATACTCTTATTTTAACTAGAATAAAACGGAGAAATGAACTCCGTGTGATGGCTAAAATTAGCTTTGAAAAATTTTTGGACTTCTGGACGTATTACGCTGCAGAAGAGCACCAAAAAGAAGGCATCCGTCTGCTCTATGGCAACCTCAACCTCTCCATAGAAGAGGACGCTGCATGGATTGCGGCCTACCGCAATGCCCCCGAACCAGAAGAAGAGATTGACACCTTCGTGCAAAACAACACTGAAGGCATGACCACCTCCAAGGCGGGCATCGATTTAATCAAAGCCTTTGAAGGCTGTGAACTTTCAGCGTACTGGTGTCCTGCTGGTGTGCTCACCATCGGCTATGGCCACACCGGCAGTGATGTCTATCAAGGTCAGACCATCACAGAAGAAGAAGCGACGATCATGCTGCGCATTGATCTCAACCGCTTCGAAGATGCGGTGCGCCGTCAGATCAAAGTGCCGCTGAAGCAATGTGAGTTTGATGCTCTGGTCTCCTTCACCTACAACTGCGGAGAAGGTGCGCTGCAGCACAGCACTTTGCGGCGCCGACTCCACCTTGAGGATGATAACGCCACCATCTTTAAAGAAGAACTGCCCAAGTGGGTGAATGGCAACAACGGTCCGCTGCTGGGGCTGGTGCGCCGCCGCGAGGCTGAGATCAAGCTGGCCACCTACGAGTGCAAGAGCTGCAACGCCACCAAAGATGTGTGGTGATTAGGCCTCCAGTGCTGCGATGCGGGCCTCGAGGCTGCTGAGATCTGGACCAGCAGCCAGCAAGAAAGCGAAAAGGGTTTCGTAGTTGATCGTCATCACCGTGCTCTCCGTTAGGCCCGCGATGGTGACGTACTCATCGCTGTACTCCTCATGGCCCGGCAGAGTGACCTGCTGCATGATGTCGTAGTCAGCAATGTCGAGACCTTGATCAGAGAAGGCGGAGCTGAGGCTGGTTTGATCCACCGTGAAGCGCCGCTTGCCATTGATCGTGTGGGCTTTAAGAGCGCTGCGGATGCTGGTGGCTGCACTGCGTTCTGCTGCAGTGATTGCGCTGGCGTAGCTGGCATTGGCTGCATCAATGGTGCGCACACTCGGCTGGCTTTGAATCACCGCGCCGTGCAAGCGCAGCGTGTCAGTGAAGTCATAACCGTCGGCTGATCGGAACAGGCGGCCATTGAAGGTGGCATTGCCAAAGCCATCGAGATACTGGTTGGCGCGCATCGCTGAGCTGACATGCAGCGCTGCACTGGGACTGTTGTTGCGAATGCCGACACTGGCATTCCTGGCGGTGCCGCCGAGGAACTTGACGCAAATACCGCCTTGACCTGCAGAATTGGAGTTGCCACCGGTGCCGGTCTTGCCGCCTTCGGTGATGGTGAAACCCGGGGACTGCTGGCGAATAGCAACAGTTGATCCGAAATCGTAGTTACCACCAGAGAGGGTCAAGCTAGAGCTGAGCACCGAGGCCCCGCTCATGGTCAAACCACCCAAGAAGGTCTTCATCGTGCTGATCGACTGCGGCGGTGAATCCAGGGTGACGAAGTCGCCGCTTTGATCAGGGAAGTTGCTCCAGCTCTGGGTCAAGCCGTTGCGCACATAGAGGCCGCCATCGGCGGGTGCTTCACCGATGCCAGAATCATTGTTGAGCAACTGCCAGGATTCTGTTAAACCGTTGCGGCCGTAGACCTGGCCATCGGTGGGTGCTTCACCGATGCCAGAATCAATGCTGAGCAACTGCCAGGATTCTGTTAAACCGTTGCGGCCGTAGACCTGCCCATCGTCAGGTGCTTCATCAAGCTTGGTATTGATTAGGGCAAGCAGATCTGCAATGTCTTGGTTGTAGGTGTCGAAGTCGACATAGCCGCTGAGGTCAATATCAAGGCTTTCATCGAGTTTGGACCAGACCCCGAAGTAGCGCACATAGGGCAAGCCATCATCGGGAGCATCACCGATCTTGGTGGCCAGCTCGGTCTCTAGCTCCAGAACCTTCGTATTAAAGACATCGAGGGTGACATAGAGACTGAGATCCAGGCTCACCCAATCGCCGTCTTGACGGACATAAGGGGTTCCATCTTCTGGTGCTTCTTGAACCTCCAGCTCATACCAACCACCGTCTTTGGAGACATAGGGCTTGCCATCAATTGGTGCATGGCCGATCTTGGTGTCAAGCTCAATGTTGATCGCATCGATTTGATCTTCAACGATCTGCTTGTTTTTGATGTAGGCATAGGAACTGGGATCTGTTTCGGCCCAATCCGATTGCACATTCTGGGTGTCGGCTGCATCAACAAAGGACAGCTTGCGGATCAACCCGGAGCTGTCTTTAATAAATAAACAGGGATCAATCGCATTAAAGTTAACAGCAACTTCACCATCACTCATGTAGGGAGGAGTCGGTGCTTTTGCCCGTCCGCCATCTAAAACACTACTGTGTTTAAGTTGAATGTTCATAACACAACCAACAAGTCCGCCTGCTTTTATTGTAATTAATATCAAGCACCACGGGACTGCGGGATTGTACTACGGGTTAGCTAAACCTTGACC
>Ga0098074_1000981_pt1 | contig 16127 bp, 16 predicted proteins | sample 32_taG_FD_75064 | JGI IMG/M metagenome (GOLD analysis project Ga0098074, IMG submission 75064) | Marine viral communities from the Gulf of Mexico - 32_GoM_OMZ_CsCl metaG | ecosystem: Environmental > Aquatic > Marine > Oceanic | place: Atlantic Ocean: Gulf of Mexico | collected 2015-07-12
CATGCGGGGCCGGGCTATGGCGGTTCATGCTTTCCTAAGGATACGCTTGCCCTTACCCAGATCGGACAAAAATACCGCGCGCCGCAAAACATTATCGAGACCGTCGTTTGGGTCAATGCCGAACGCCAGCGCTCCATGGCCGAGCGCGTCATTAAGGCTTGCGGCGGCGATCTGAAGGGCAAAAAAATTGCCGTCCTCGGCGTGTCTTTCAAACCCAATACCGATGACGTGCGCGAATCTCCTGCGCTGGTGATTATCCCGCTGCTGCAAGAGGCCGGAGCGGATGTACATGCCTATGACCCCATCGCGATGGAAGAGGCCGCGAAAGAGCTGGATGATGTTCATTGGGCCAAAGACGCCTACGAGGCCGCCACAAATGCCGATGCGCTCGTCATTGTTACCGAATGGAACGAATTCCGCGGCCTGCATATTGGCCGCCTTGGCGAGATCATGAAAGAAAAATGCATGATTGATATGCGCAATATCTACAAACCCGACCAAATGATCGAGGCGGGCTTCCATTATATCTCCATCGGGCGCCCCGCTGTCAGCCCGCAAAAAAGCGCCGCACTCAAACAGGCCGGATAAGGAAATTTATGTCTCAAAAACTGCTCACCAACCGCAAGGCGCTCATGAACATGGTGCGCCGCATCGCGATCGAGGCCGGAAACATAACCCTTAAACATTTCGATGATGCGGGCTATCAGGGCGCGAACGAAAAAGCTGACGGTTCCCCCGTCACATTGGCCGATCAGGAAGCCGAAGCCTATATCGAACCGCAGCTGAAAAAAATCTTCCCCGGCATCATTATGGTGGGCGAGGAGACAGCCAATGAGCGCGCGCGCCCCGATCTTTCGCAGCATGAATATTTCTGGTTGGTCGACCCGCTGGACGGTACCAAGGAATTTATCTCGGGCAGCGGCGAATATACGGTCAATATCGCCTTGATTCATAACCGTCAGCCCGTTATGGGCGTCATATACGCCCCCGTCCCCGGTGAGCTTTATGCGGGCTACACCGATCCCGATGGCACTGGCGGCGCAATCTTGTGGAAAGAGGACAGCAATATCGAAAAAGATATCCATGTGCGCACCCCGCCCGCCAAGGGCCTGCGCGTTGTTGCCAGCAAAAGTTACGGCAGCGGCACAAAACTGGACGCATTTCTGAGCGAATTTAAAATCGAGAAGCTAATCAAAAAAGGTAGCTCGCTAAAAATTTGCGCTATAGCGGCGGGCAAAGCCGATCTCTATCCGCGTTTTGGCCTGACCTGTGAATGGGACACCGCCGCAGGACACGCTATTTTGAAGGCGGCTGGCGGCACGATTACAAATACTGATGGCGAAGAGCTCTTATACGGGGGGGATGATCCCAAATTCCTAAACCCCGAATTCATCGCCGCGGGTTTTGATTGGTCGACAACGCTCGATTAAAAGGCGTAAGCATTTATATCCATTGCATCTTTGCGATCACACGTCCCAATATAGTGATATCTTCACGCGCCAATATCTGGGGCTCGAAATTCTTTTGCATGGCCGAAATTTTCACCTCCGGCGGGGAAGACGCCGGCCGGAACGCACAGTGCCGCGCCATAAAACCGAAACCATCCGAAATCACGAAGATACCAGGCGGGCTCGGTTTGATATCGGATAAATCGACAATCACGTGCTCGCCTTTTTTTAAATTCGGCTCCATTACATTTTCCTCGATTTGAAAAATCTTGACCTCATCGGCCTGCGCTTTCGTGCGCTGGTTGAGTATCGAGGCAGGAATGGACCATTCGCCGCCATACGAATCCTGCTCGGACAAACCACTTTTCAGGGGTTCCAGAATATAGGCATCCGAGGTTTTTGCCTTCATGGACAAATCACCGACTAGGCCGAAAAACTCACGCATTTTAATGTATTCCTGCGCCTTAATTTGCCTTGTACCGGCCAATATCTTGCTCACGGCCGGCGGCTCCAATCCCAATAAACGTGCCAGTTGCGCTTTGGTCTTTTTCGGGTGTAACTGAAATTGGGTTTTTAACCATTGGGCATCCATAGGAACACTATACAGGAGTTGTTTTTTCTACAAATTACTTTTTAAGCAAAAAAATCTTGAAACTTTCCAAAATCGAAATTGTATACACCCTTAGGTTGATTACAGGGAGACAAATATGACGACATGTATCCCCGTCCTTTATAAAATTATGGGGCGGAATCTCAAACGCATCAGACAAAAAGCGTGCCCGTCCCAAAGCCGTATCGGCAAGAACTCGGGGTCAGCTTTCAGCAAATCCAAAAATACGAAAAGGGCATTAACCGCTTACCGGCAGAACGTATCTATACGCTGAAGCATTAATCCGCGTCCACCTGCTTCTTCTTTTCGGCGGCGGTTTTGCGTTTCTCGTTTGTGGCCGCACGCTCCTCCTCCTCATTCACCTCCTCAAAGGTAATCAAGACATCTTCTTCGCGCAAATCTTTCAAATTGCGGGGACGGCGCAGATAGAGTTTCTGTTTTAAAGTGTTCGAGCTTTTTATATACCCGATCACTTTCAATGTCTCGTTCTTCACACGGCTTTCGATTTTATCCGTATTCTCGCCCTTGCCGATGCGCGCAGCTTTGAAACGCCAACCCTTGTTGTAGAAGTTAGAGACAATCCAGTAATCAAGGTCTTCCGATCCGAAATCCTCACCGCGCACGGCTTCGGTAATCTGGCGGCGCTCATGCTCGTCCTCTTCATGGGGCAGGAACTGATAGGTACTCTCGCGGTTATAAATATGTACATAGGCATTACAGACCAGCGAATTATAAGCCGGATTATTGGTCACAGAGAGCAAGGCGTTATACTTGGTCAGCTCGACATTATATTCCGTCTCTTCCGATAAGATTTCACCGTAATAGGTTGGGACATTGCCTAGACGCGCCTGCTTCAAGGCATACCAGTTTTTATCAGCAATCAGAACATCCACATCGCGCCCCATCAATATCTGCGCAAGTTGGATCGACCAGGCAGAGGAGCCCACGATAATGAGCGCGTCGCGCTCCGGATGGGCCAAGCCGAGAAATTTTCCCAGCGGTTTCGCGGTCAGGCCATGCACAAATACTGTAATCAGAACAATCGCAAACGCCAGCGGCAAAAGGGCCGCGCCGTCCTCATATCCGGCTTCCACCAATAACGGCCCCATGATACCGGCAATCGCGGCGGCCACAATACCGCGCGGCGCAATCCACCCGGTCAGGATAATTTCTTTCCATGTCATCTCCGTTCCGATACTGGACAAAAATGCCGTAATCGGGCGAATAACAAACAATAGGGATGCAATAAACAAGACCCCTCTCCAGTCGATATTCAGCAAGATAGACGGGTCCATCTCCGCGGTCAGAATGATAAAGATACCCGACACCAGCATAAGGCTCAGGGTTTCTTTGAATTTCTTCAACTCCTCCAGCGAGGTAATGCCCATATTGGCCAGCGTAATACCGAGTACGGTCACCCCGATCAGGCCGGATTCGTGCAATATCTCATTACAAAGAATGAAATAAATTACGACAAAAGACAGCAGCGCCGCCGATTTCATATATTCAGGGATCATACCGCGGTTAAAAACAAATCCGATAACGCGTCCAACAACAAAACTCAGCACTGTCACCAGAACAACTTTGAAGACCATCTCGGAAAAGAAACCGCTGGCTTGAAAATCAACGCCGCCCTGGTGCGTGAAATATTCGTAACACAGAACAGCGAGAACCGCGCCTATGGGGTCGTTTATCAACCCTTCCCATTTCAAGATAGAGGCAGGACGCTCGACCAGCCTTGCGTTTTTCAGCAATGGCATAATCACTGTCGGGCCCGTCACAATCAGTAAAGCGCCAAAAGTTACAGCGACTTCCAGACTGAGCCCGGCCAGATAATAGGCCGCCAATGAGGTCAGAACCCAGGCAACGGGCGCACCGACAATAACAAAATGCCGAATGGCGGCACGGGCTTTGTTAATCTCTTTAAAATTTAGATTAAGGCTACCCTCAAACAGGATGATACCCACCGCGATAGAGGTAAGGGGTTGCAAAAGGTCACCGATCAGGCGCTCTGGATGGATCAGATCCAGTATGGGCCCGCCCAGAAAACCGAAAATCAGAAAAAATACAATTGCAGGAGTTTTTAAACGCCAGCCGATCCATTGCGCTGTAATGGCAAAAAAGGTAATCCACGCAATTTCTACAATCTGATCTTCCACCGTTATTTCCGTTCCTGTTTTAATTTTCTTAAATAGACAGCCCCCTATCTATACGAATTAGGCCGTAAACTACAACAGCAAAACTGACCGCGTTATATTTTATTCAGAATTTATGTGAATTAATTTCATCTATTTCTTGATCGTTTTTCGTAACCGTGCTAGCACATCATTATTCCAAAATTTGAACATGAGGTATTAAGCATGGCGAAAGTAGGCGCTCAAAGAGCAGCAGAGCTAACTGGTAAATCAAAATCAACCATCCAGCGTTCTATGAACAACGGCAAACTCTCTTATGAAATGGACACTTCCGGTCGCCGCGTCATTGATGTCTCGGAACTCGAGCGAGTTTTCGGTCTGGAAAAAGCAGGCACAACTTCCGTTTCCGCGGGCGTCGAGCAAGAGCTTGAAAAAGCCAAGCAAATGCTGGAATTCGAGCGCATGAAGATGCAAATGAAGGCCCTTCAGGATCAACTTGATGCCGCCAATGAACAAATTGCCGATTTGAAAGGCCAGCGCGACAAATGGCAAAAACAGGCCGATCAGGTTCTGATCACCAGCCAGTACAGCCAAAAGCAAGCCGAAGAATTCCGCAATGAAGTCAAAGAGCGCGAAAAAAGAGCCCAAGAGCGCCGCCAGAAAATGCTGGATGACAAAATGAAGAAAATGCAGGCCAACAATGAAAATTCCGTTCTTCAAGGCGCGCCTGCCGGCGAAGCCCATGATGACACTGTGTTTCAAGGTCTCTGGAAAAAAGTAAAAGGCGAGCGCTAGGCCGCTTACCACAAATAATTTTAAGAAGGGCGGGCTTTGTTTCGCCCTTTTTGTTTGGCGATACTATAAATCTTGATATAATAGGGCTATGAAACATTTATTGCTGCCCCTGTTTATATTGGTTTTTTCCCTCGCGCCCACGCTCCCCTTGAGCGCGCAAAGTGCCCCCGCGCCAAATGAATTGCTGGAGGAACCGGTCGCTCCCGAGCCCGCAGAACCAGAGACGCTTGCCCCCGACCCTCTTCTCATTCCCGGGGCGGAAGAAGATAAGCTCGATTTGCCGTTCGATGATTATTCCGACATCCCGCCCGAAGCGCTGGCCGAGATGCAGAAGTTCTATGAGGATTGCGAAGATGATAAAATGCTGTCCGCGCATTATGAATGCAAATGTTGGAGCACCCGTTTTCTGGAAGAGCGCATCAAAACGGGACCGATCAAACCGCGCATCAGTGTCATGCTCGGTATTACCGATGAATGCTTCAATATACCAGGCGCCGCCGGGTATGCCCTAAAGAGATGCGAAGCCACAGGAATGATGCATTATGACGGCAAAATGAGCCCCGAAGAATATTGCCAATGCGTGGCCAACAACTACGCGATACAGCTAGACTTCATGGAAGGCCAGCGCCTGACGCGCAATCGCTCCAACTCCATGATGACCTCTTCGATTTTACGCTGTAAAACACCCAATCCTGGGGATGTCAACATTTTCAAACGTCTGGATCAGTAAGAGCGAGCCTGACTTTATAAAGCCGCAGACCCGTTTACAGCTATTTCGAGATTGGCTTTGGCCAGCGGCAAAATGTTCCCCAGATAAAACCCGGCCGTTTTGACTTTATCATCATAGAACGCCTCGCCGCCTTTGCCCTTGGCTATGCTGCCGGAACGCGCCAGTAAAATGCCGCCCGCAATAATTCCAAACGCTTTTAACAGCGGGCTGGACATCGCCCCTACTTTATCAAGGTCTCCGCCCGCTCCTGTCTCGACCAGCTTACCAATCGCGCTACGCAGCTCGTTAATATAACCGCCTAGCACCTCTTTTTCATCAGAGGGCAAACCAGCCTCCAGCGCGTCAATATAGGCATAGGCGGCCTTCCCGCCATCGCGCAAAATCTTGCGGAAAGCAAGGTCGGCGGCCTGAATGCCGTTCGTGCCTTCATAAATCGGCAGAATGCGGGCATCGCGGTAATATTGCGCGACCTTGGTTTCCTCGATAAAGCCCATCCCGCCATGCACCTGAATGGCCAGATAAGTAACTTCCTGCGCAATATCGGTGCACCACGCCTTAACGATAGGGGTGAGCAAATCAACCTTCTCTCTGGCCGCTTCATCGCCTGCAATCGCCCCATCCAGCGAAATCGCCGCCTCGAATGTCAACGCGCGCCCCGCCTCGGTTAAAGCCTTGGCGCTCATCAGCATCCGCTTCACATCGGCATGCTGGTTAATCGTGACACGCTCGCCGCTCTCGAATGATTTCCCCTGCACGCGGTCTGCGGCGTAAGCTTCGGCCTGCTGCCTTGCACGCTCTGCAATCGCCACGCCCTGCAGCCCCACGCACAAGCGCGCATTATTCATCATGGTGAACATGCATTTCAAACCCTGATGCTCCCCGCCGATCAAATACCCAACGGCACCGCCCGCATCGCCATATTGCATCACGCAGGTGGGGGAGGCATGAATGCCGAGCTTATGATCCAGCCCGACACATTTCACATCATTGCGGCTGCCATCCTCTAAAAATTTCGGCACGATAAACAAGGAAATCCCCCTCACATCATCGGGCGCACCTGGCAGGCGCGCCAGCACCAGATGGATAATATTCTCGGCAAAATCATGCTCGCCGTAGGTAATCCAGATTTTCTGCCCTGATATGCGGTACGTCCCGTCCTCCGCGCGCTCAGCCTTGGCACGTAACAAACCAAGGTCCGATCCTGCCTGCGGCTCAGTCAAATTCATCGTACCGGTCCATTGCCCGCTGATCAGCTTTTCCAGATAGAAATCCTTTTGCTCCTGCGAGCCGTGAACAGTAATGGCCTCAACCGCGCCTTGATTAAGCAAAGGACACAGGCCAAACGCCATATTGGCGCCCTGCCACATCTCTTGCACGCCAAAGGCCAGCGCCCATGGCAAACCCTGCCCGCCATATTCCTCATCAAATGGCACGGCGTTCCAGCCGCCATCGCGGTATTGATCATAGGCATCCTTGAAACCCGGTGGCATGGTCACACTATGATCATCCCCAAGCTTCAAACCATGCACATCACCGACATTGTTCAGCGGCGCCAGTACATCACGCGCCAGCTTGGCGGCCTCTTCCAATACGGCCTCGGCGGTCTCGGTATCCACGACATCGCTCTCGAATCCCAGAACTTCATTGAGTAGGAAGCTAATATCGCTTACCGGCGGAGTATAGTCAGTCATTGTTCATTCCCTTTAGAGAGTAAGAGGCTAGGTCACGCCAAAACTGGCGAGCACGAGATAGAGCATAATCAGAATAATAAGAACGCCTGTAAAAACCATCATATACTGCATGAACACACCAAGAAAGCCAAAAGCAATGGCCAGAGCGCTCATACGGGTGTCTTCACGGCGTACAAAGGCCACCACGCCCAGCGCGAGCGTGGTGATAGAGCCCACCATCACAAATAGCGTCCAAAGCGTATGCAGACGGCTTTCATTCATCGTATCGGGCGCAAATCCGGTGGCCAGAATACCCTGCCACCACGAAATCGTCTCGGCAGTTTTTTCCACCACGCTTTGTGGTTCGGAGGCCGCAGGATCAAAAGCGCCCATCACCCAAGGGGTTACAGCGGACAGGGTAAAGCAGATCATACCAATTACCAGCGCGACCATCGCCAATTGCGTATCGGCATTTTGCTCTTTGATTTCAGGGGTTTCTTCCGGCTCCATATCAAACAAAATTATCTCTCCTTCATACTTGGCACGTTATTTGCTCCTGTAGCTTTGATAACAGCATTACCAATAATACCATGCAAACCCTTTATAAAAACATAGTTTGATGACAAATTTACACAATGCAGGCATGAACGATATTATCCAGCGCTTTGCGGGGCAGGCAGGATCCGGTGTATTAAACGCCATCCAGAATGCCAGCGCCTCGACAGGGGTGGATTTCTCCTATTTAGTGCAACAAGCTAAGGCCGAGAGCAGCTTTAACCCCGAAGCCAAAGCCAAAACCAGCTCCGCCAGCGGCCTTTACCAATTTATCAAAAGCACATGGCTGGACATGGTGAACCGCCACGGCGACAAATACGGCATTGAAACCGAGGGTATGAGCAAATCCGAAATTCTTGATCTACGCTTTGATCCGGAGATAGCGTCCAATATGGCGGCTGAATTTGCCGCCGAGAACAAATCCTATTTAGAGCGCACATGGGGCGGAGATGTCGGCTCGACCGAACTCTATTTCGCGCATTTCATGGGCGCGGGCGGCGCGGGGGCGTTCTTGAAAGCCAAGGATGAAAACCCGCTGCGTATCGGCGCCGATTTATTCCCCAAGGCCGCCAATGCCAACCGCAATGTCTTCTACGACAGCGACACAGGAAAACCGCGCACGCTTGCCGAGATTTATAATTTCTTCGATAAAAAATTCGCCGTGCAAGGCGATAGCAAAACCGCTTCCAACTCTAACGCTAATCCTGTCTCCCCTACCGCCGTTACGAACGCTCTAATAGAAGGTGTCACCGATATGAAAGTCCCTCCACGCAAACCAATCGCCCGCCCCGCCGCTGCCGCCTCGACATACAATGAAGGCTTTTACAATACTGGCGGCCAGAGCATCGTCCGTGTAAAGAAAGCCAACCCTGTGCCGCTCTTCAATCTGGTTAAAAGCCCTGTCGAGCTCATGATCATGGCCGAGATGGGCACGCCTTACCAAAGCGCCAATGCGCGCGAGGACGAGCAAAATGCGCGCTCCTCCCGATCAAAACTCTTTTCATCCTAAGGCAATTGCCGTAAAACTTTCAGGATATGAGCTCAACCAACCCCATATCCGTTTTGAACGGCGCTTTGCAACTGCACCAGATCGAAGGTGGTTTTAAGACCTCGATTGATGCCGTGCTGCTCGCCGCCGCCTGCCCCGCGCAAAACGGAGAGCACATTCTCGATCTCGGCTGCGGGGTCGGATCGGCAGGCTTGTGCGTGCTTTCCCGTCTTAACGATACGCGCCTGACCGGACTCGATATACAGAGCGATCACATCGATGCGGCGCATAAAAATGCTACCATTAATAGCATTTCAACACGGTCCGTATTTATATGTATCGATATCCGTAACAATGAAAACAGCGGCTTTGATCATGTTATTTGCAACCCGCCCTATGAGGATGCAGGCGCACATTTGGTCTCACCCCGTTCAAAAAATGCCACCGCGCGCGGCCATCTTGATAAAGACATCACACTCGAAGACTGGGTGAAATGTGCGTTCGATAGCGTCAAATCCGGTGGCTCGTTCACCATCATTCACAAGGCTGCAAAAACCCAAGCCATCATTCGCGCACTCGGGAAAAGCTTCGGCGCCACCGAGATCATCCCCCTCTGGCCGAAAGCGGGCAAAGAGGCCAAGCGCGTCATTATCCGCACCATCAAACACCGCAAATCCCCCTCCCGCCTGCATGCAGGGCTTGTTTTACACAATGCCGATGGTACATATACTGACGCGGCGAATGAAATATTACGTAACAAAGCCGCGCTGTAATACGCAAACAATAAAGGATGAATGACCATGGGACTAGGCAACACACTTTCCAAAGGCTGCGACAAACTAGGCCGCGCGCCCGTTATTGGCGGACTGTTCAAATCCTCCGATAAAATCGCCGTGCTGCGCCTTTCCGGCATTATCGCCGATAGCGGGATGCGCCGCAATTCCCTATCCCACGCCAAGTTCGAGCGCCTGATTCACGAGGCCTTCGAGCTTCACAAACTAAAAGCCGTTGCCCTCATCATCAATTCTCCAGGCGGCAGCCCCGCGCAATCCACCCTCATCGCCGATCAAGTCCGCAGACTATCGGAGGAAAAAGAAATCCCAGTCTTTGCCTTTGTCGAGGACGTGGCGGCCAGCGGCGGGTACTGGCTCGCGCTCAGCGGGGACGAGATTTTCGCCCTTCCCTGCTCGATTGTCGGCTCGATAGGCGTCATCTCCGCGGGCTTCGGCTTTCAGGAGCTCATCAGCCGCTACGGCGTCGAGCGCCGCGTGCATACCTCCGGCAAGGACAAAGGCTTTTTGGACCCGTTCCAAGACGAAAAGCCTGACGACGTCAAACGTCTGAAAGCCTTGCAAAGCGACATTCACGACCAGTTCAAAAACTGGGTACGCATGCGCCGTGGTGATCGCATCAAGGCCGACGAGCAAGACATCTTCGAAGGCCAGTTCTGGAGCGCGGTAAAAGCCCTCGAATACGGCCTGATTGATGGCATCGGCGATGCCAAAACCATAATGAAAGCCCGCTTCGGCAAGAAAATAAAATTCAGGGAATTCAAAGCCGAAAAAGGCTTCCTCTCAAGCCTGCTCAGCGGCGGCGATAGCAAATTCAGCCTATCCGATACACTGGCACAAACATTAGAGGAAAAATCAATGCGCGGTCGTTACGGTCTATAATAGGCAACTAAAACGTTAAACCCCGGGGTTTACATCCACGTCGCGCTTATCCATCCATCTTTCTGAGACCGGAACGGCCAGCACGCCGAAAAAGTTAAACTTACCGATATTACGTTTAGAAAAACTAGCCGCGATTTCTTTTCTTATAACGTTGCTCATATTCTCGCATAATGCATAGGGCAACCTATATCTATTTTCAATATCTGCAGCCAAAGCATCCTGTGAGGGCTTTTCAGACGCAACATTAAAAGCAGTTCCAGTAAACGTGTTTGCTCCTGATGCGACAAAGTAAGCCCATATATCAAAGAATTTGGTTTTCTCGGGATCATGCGTGGCCGATGCATACCCATAGGCAACGCCCGCTGCAGTGCTGCTTGCCAATGTATCCATTTTTTCATCTGTAAAGGCATAGCGCTCTGCCAGCTCATAAGATATTTCGCTTGGAACCTCAGGGAACTCTTCTCTTAGTTCTTCATAAATCGAAGACGCTTGAGAAGACGAAAAACTATTGGCATCTGGCTTTGAATATTGATAGCCCTCGTCACTTTGTCTGTTTACGACTTTAAACCCCGAAACAAGGGCGCCCGCGCCAGCCGCAGCTATTCCGGTTGCAAAAAATTTTCTGCGTGTTGATTTTTGCATGTTACCTCACCCTTTTCAAAAAAAGTGTTATAACAAGCACTGGAAATTATGTCAATAAAATCTAAGCCGCCTTCTTCAACGCCTCGGCCCCCGCGCGCATTTTTTCGCGCATGAACTCGGCAACCTTGTCCATGTGGATGCGCTCTTGCGCCATGGTGTTGCGCTCGCGCACGGTGACGGTGTGATCGGTGATTGTCTCGTTATCAATGGTGAAACAATACGGCGTGCCGATCTCGTCCTGACGGGCGTAGCGCTTGCCGATATTTTGTTTGATATCCAGATCAACAGCAAATTCCTCGCGCAGCTCCAGATAGAGCTTTTGCGCCAACGGTACGTGGTCTTCCTTCGCAGTCAGCGGCAAAATCGCGGCCTTTTTAGGCGCCATTTCCGGTGTGAAATTCATATACACACCGGACGGGCGGTTTTCATCCACCGTATAGGCTTCGGACAGAAGCGCCAGAACGCCGCGCGTTAGCCCGCTGGAAGGCTCTATCACATGCGGCAAATAACGGTTTTTCGGGTCTTGCGGGTCCATATATTCCAATTTCGTCTTGGAGAATTCCTGATGCTGGGTGAGGTCGAAATTACCGCGATGCGCAATCCCTTCCAGCTCGTCATAGCCTTCGCCGCTGAACGGGAACTGGTATTCAAAATCAATCATGCGGCTGGAGTAATGCGCCAGCTCCCCCTTCGGCACATCAAGGAAATGCAGCTTGGATAGCGGAATACCGACAGACTCCCAGAAATTCTTGCGCTGCTGCACCCAAAAATCAAACCACATCGGCACGTCTTTTTCTTCGCAGAACCATTCCAGCTCCATCTGTTCGAACTCGCGGCTGCGGAAAATGAAATTCCGCGGCGTCACTTCGTTACGGAAGGCCTTGCCGATTTGCGCAATACCAAACGGCACTTTCACGCGGGAGCTATCGACCACGTTTTTGAAATTCAGGAATATACCGGCGCAGGTCTCGGGGCGTAGATAGACTTTATTATCTTCCCCCGCGGCCGCGCCCGCATAGGAATGAAACATCATATTAAATTGGCGCGGCTCGGTCAGCGTTCCGGCCTCTTTCACATCGGGGCCGATCACATTCGGGATTTGGTCTTCATGCAATTGATCAAACGTGGTCGTTTCGAAATTACCCGCCGATTTGCCGCCGCCCAATTTCTTCAAACGCTTTTCAACTTCACTCTCTTCGGCGTCCTGATCAAAAGCGATATAATGCCCCTCGCCATCCTTTGGCATGTAAACCACAATATGATCTGCGCGGTAGCGTTTCTTGCTTTCCTTACAATCGACCATCGGATCGTTAAACCCGCCAACATGACCCGACGCTTCCCAGCTTTTCGGGTTCTGGATAATGGCGCTATCCACGCCGACAATCTCGATCGGCGCGCCATCGGGACCGATTGGGGGGCAGGTGACCATGTCCTTCCACCAGCGATCGCGCAGATTGTTCTTTAATTCAGTACCCAGCGGGCCGTAATCCCAAAACCCGTTAATGCCGCCGTAAATATCGCTGGCGGCGAAAATAAAGCCGCGGCGTTTACAAAGGGCAACAATGTCTTTCATATCTTTGGTCTGGGTCATTTTTATTGATCTCGTTGGTTTGTGAAATATCGAAAACCCATCATGTCCAAGAACGCGCGCAAACTCAAGGGGGGATTTTCGCAAAGCGTAAAAGGTTAACAAATTAACCATTTAGGGAATTTCCTTGACTTTTACGGCAAGATGGCTTATCTTGAATTTAACAAAGAAAGGAAGGTACAAAATGACCTCGTCATTTACCGACTTAGGAAATATCGGAACAGGAAAAAGTAACGGCATTGCTGACGAAAACAATCGTAACAATGCCCGTAGAGCATTCCTTAACGGCACGATGGGCCCAAGGCAAAGTAAGCCTATGGAATTAGGAAGCCCCATGGGCGATTATCTGCGCATGCGCGCGATTGAAGAATCCGCAAAATGGCCAGAAATTAACCCTCCGGGCTACGAAGAAGAGCTTCACCGCGAAGCCGCGTAATATATACGTAAATTTAAAACTGGAAGGCGCCGCATATGTGGCGCTTTTTACATTTTAGGGGGCATGAGGACTTAGAATTGTGGGGCGAGTGGGGCCAGACAGGCTTAACCCCTTTCAATCTTTGAAAAAATGCGGGTCCACATGAAATCCCAAGCGGGCCCACTTTTTTTAGCGTAAAACCAGCTCGCGCGTCTGCCCGTTGCGGTTAAACACAAACCCCCATCCCATATGTTGCGCGCGCTCTAAAGCCTGCATCACATCACCGATATCATCAATGCTCTTGTTATTGATCTCCAGCAAAATATCACCAGGGCGCACAAGCCGCGCTGCGCTTGATCCGCGCGCCACCGCCAAAACTATAACGCCCTCCATATCCGCCTCACCAAGGCCTAGCTCAATGGCCACGGCTGGGTTCAAATTGCCAACCGTTGCCCCGTTTAACGGATGCTGACCGCTCAATTCCGTTACCTCACGCGGCGGATCATCCGGCGGGGCGATGGCTTCCACCTTGACGCTGCGGGACCTACCGGCGCGGAAGAACTCAACATCGGTCTCCTGCCCTATCGGCACCGTGGCCATGCGGAATTTCATCTCGGCCGCATCCCGTATCGCGCGGCCATTCACGGCTGTGACCACATCACCCGTCTTTAGACCCGCCTCGGCTAGCGGGCTGGCGCTATGCAATCCGGCGATCAGCGCGCCGCTTGGCAACTCCATGCCCAAGTTCTCGGCTATATCGGCAGTTACTCCTTGCGCGGTTACGCCCAACCAAGGCCGCAATACGCCGCGCGCACCGCTTAGCCCTTCGGCTTCGGCGGCGACAACAGAGGCCACCATTTCAGACGGGATCGCAAAGCCGATACCCAGCGAACCACCATCACGCGAGAAAATCGCCGTGTTAATGCCCACCACGCCGCCATCCATGGCCACCAACGGCCCGCCGGAATTACCCGGATTAATCGCCGCATCGGTCTGGATAAAAAAATTGAAATCATTGATATCAAGGCTGGAGCGCCCTTGTGCGGAGACGATACCGCTCGTCACCGTCTGCCCGACGCCGAACGGATTACCGATCGCGATCACAATATCACCAACCTCAAGCTGCTCGCTGGGCTTCAGACTTACATACGGCAGCTCCGCCCCATCCGTCTCTAGCCGCAGCAACGCCAGATCAGATGCCTCGTCCTCCAGCGCCAGCGTGGCCGTAAACTCGCGCCCATCGCCCAGCACGACCTTAATCTCGTCCGCGCCGTCAATGACATGCGCATTGGTCACAACCAAACCGCCTGCATCAATAATCACGCCCGAGCCCAGCGAGTTCTCCACCTGATCGCGCATACGGCCGCCAAAGCCCTGACGCCCGAAGAACTGCCCGAAAAACGGATCATTCATAAACGGGCTGACCATACGGCTCACCGTGCGGCTGGTATAGATATTAACCACCGCAGGCGCGACCTTTTTCACCAAGGGTGCAAAGGACATTTGCATCTGCGCATGATTTTGCGGCACGGTTTTGTTAATCGGCTCCGCGCCCGCGCTCTGCGGCGATATAAGAACGCCCAAAAGGCATAACAAGACTGGAAAGCTTCGTTTTATTCTGCTAATCATGATCTCAAAAATTTAGGGCAGCAACGTGCGCCCTGCAAGAGTAAAGAGTAAGAAAATGAGCAAAAATCAACCCCGCATTAGCGTCGCCGACATCAAAGGCCACAAGAACAAGGCAGAGCCGCTAGTGTGCCTGACCGCCTATACCGCGCCGATGGCAGAAATCCTTGATCCGCATTGCGATTTATTGCTAGTCGGCGATTCCATGGGCACCGCGCTTTACGGGATGGAGAACACGCTGGGCGTCACGCTGGATATGATGATCGCACATACCAAAGCCGTTATGCGCGGCACTAACCGCACCTTCATCTTGGCCGATATGACCTATGGCACCTATGAGGACAGCCCAAAAGCCGCACTGGAAAACGCCAAACGCCTGATGGGCGAGACCGGATGCAGCGCAGTAAAGCTGGAGGGGGACGGCAGCCTCGCCCCCACGGTGGAGTTGCTCGTGGCCAACGACATCCCCGTAATCGCCCATATCGGTCTGCGCCCACAAATGGTGGTCAAGGAAGGCGGCTATAAAATCAAAGGCAAGACCGATGAGCAAGCCAAAGCCCTGCTGGATGACGCCAAAAAATTCGAGCAGGCCGGCGCATTTTGTATTCTGATCGAAGGCACGATCGAGCCCGTATCGGCTATGATTACTAGCGAGATATCCCTGCCCACTATTGGTATCGGTGCCTCGCCCGTTTGTGACGGGCAGATTTTGGTGATTGATGATATGTTAGGGATGTTAAGCGCCCGCCCGCCGAAATTCGTCAAGCAATATGGGGATGTAAAATCGGACATCGGCGCCATGGCCGCCGCCTACGCCGCCGAGGTACGCGCGCGGAGCTTCCCCGCCGCCGAGCATGTCTATACGCTTAAAGCCGCCCCTATCAGCAAGGCATCGTAAGCGCTCATGATCATTGCCAAAACCAAAGACGAGCTGGAAGCGCATATTCAAAGCTGGAAAGCCGAGAGCCAGCGCATCGGCTTCGTACCGACCATGGGCGCGCTCCACGACGGGCATTTATCCCTTTGCGAGATCGCCGCACAAAATGCCGATAAAATCGCGCTCAGCATTTTTGTGAACCCCACACAATTTGCCCCGCATGAGGATCTGGAAAGCTATCCCCGCACGCTGGAAGCCGATCTGGAGAAGCTGGAAGCCCAAGGGCTGGTAGATCTGATCTATGCACCCCGCGCGGTTGATATCTACCCCGACGGCCCCGCCGCCACGTTCAAGGCCGGAGAGGCCGCGGAGGGA
>Ga0098074_1000982_pt1 | contig 16106 bp, 20 predicted proteins | sample 32_taG_FD_75064 | JGI IMG/M metagenome (GOLD analysis project Ga0098074, IMG submission 75064) | Marine viral communities from the Gulf of Mexico - 32_GoM_OMZ_CsCl metaG | ecosystem: Environmental > Aquatic > Marine > Oceanic | place: Atlantic Ocean: Gulf of Mexico | collected 2015-07-12
CATGCTGATACTCTAATAGGTATCAACAGGCCAGCAAAGCAGAAGATTAGATACTATGGTCCTGATAGATATATAATTGAAAATGATAGAACATTGGTGTTACATTTCCTAAAAGCCAGAAATGGTGATGCAAGGATGTCATTCTTTAAAGCAAAGTTTGAACAAATGCAGATAGATGAAATGCCAACACCAGCTCAACAAGAACGCAGATGATAAATACTAAAAATTTAAATAATAAGAAAAAAATGGGACTAACACCTCAAGAAAGAAAAGAGAAGGTTGCAGCCCTTAGAATAGAACATGAAGATTACTTTCAAACAGAAGGTAAAATAAATGCACTATACATACCTAAGATGGCTTATAGACCTTCAGGTAAAGATGAGTTACATGTATCATTCTTTCCAAGTGAATTAGAAAAAGAACAAGATATCTATACAGAATTTGTAAGTATAGATTATGAGACAGAAGATCCTAAAAGAACTCTGTATCTACATAAGTATAATCCACACTGGAGAGAAGAGTATGAGATGATTACATCCAGCTCAGGATTTCAAAGACACATCATACCTGTAAGTGAACTTAAAGTAATTAATGATGTAACAAGTAGGGGTAATGCAATTATAGATTTTGCTAATCCAAGTCTACCAGACCCAGACTCACTGCTCCCTTCCTCAACTGCTCCTGACCTTAATATTGCAGTGGTTGAGAAGTTAGATGAAATTAATCAAACACTTAAACAATTAATAACAGTAATAAATAAAAAGTAATATGGCAGATAGCGTATTAGTAATTGCAGATTCAGGTACAGGAAAGTCAACCTCAATCAGAACATTAGACCCAAAAGAGACTTTCATTATAAACATTGCTAATAAACCATTACCGTTTCAGGGATGGAAAAGCAAGTACACACAGATAAGCAAAGAAAATAAAGATGGTAATATAACATCTGCGTCTTCTTCTGCTGGTATAGTTAAAGCTATACAACATGTAGACAAAAATATGCCACACATCAAGACATTGGTTGTAGATGATTGGCAGTATATGAGTTCTTTTGAATACTTTGATAGAGCAAATGAGAAAGGTTATGATAAATTCACTCAGATTGCAGCTAACTTAGCTATGGTTGCAAAGCTTCCTAAAGACTTGAGAGATGATCTAACAGTATTCTTTTTGACACATTCAGAAGATTCAACTGATATAAACGGGAATAGAAAAATTAAAGCAAAAACTATTGGCAAAATGATTGACAATACGTTAACTTTGGAGGGTCTATTCTCAATAGTCCTTTTTGGTAAGGTCAATAAAAATGATGATGGTGAACTTGAATATGGTTTTGAAACACAAAACAATGGAGAGAACACATGTAAATCACCAATGGGTATGTTTGAGGAAAATTTTATCCCAAATGACCTGCAGTTTGTAAAAGATTGTATTGAGAAGTATAATCAGTAAAAATTAATTATTAAAAAAAAGTAAATTATGTTAAGTACTAAAGACATGTCTGCTGGATCAGGCAGTATTAAACCAGTTATTGGAGTGGGTAACCACAAAATTAAAATCAATTCTATTTCATTTGATCAAACACCATATGATTCAGAAGCATACAATGTTACATTGCATGTAGAGTCTGAGCCTGTAACAGGTGAGTTCAATGGTTTCTTGAAAGATATGAATAACCCAAATGGTGAGCGTTATGCAGGCCAGGTAGGTAGAGTTAGATTTAGCCCATATCCATATAAAGATGCTGTATTGCAGAATGGTAATGAGATTAGCAGAGATACAGAAGTATTAAAAGCTATGGTATACTTATCAGAAGTTCTTGATAAGAGAGAAGCTCTTGATAAGATTGAGGCAAATACTATTGAAGAATTCATGGTTGAGTGTAACAATGTATTAGGCAATAGTAATTATATCAATGCTTGTCTTGGTGCACGTGAGTGGGAAAACAAAGATGGTTATGTAAATAATGATTTGTTTTTACCTAAGAGAAGTAAAGATGGTGTTCCATTAGAAGCTCTTAATGTAGAGAACTCTAATCTATTGACATTTGATAGAAACAACACAAATCACTTCAGACCATATGCAAAGAAGGAAACTCCAAAAGCAGACAATTTTGAGCCAGCTGTAGCAGCAGGCAGTGATTTTGATCTGTAATATAAATCAAAAGAGTGGGCTCAGTGTAATGCTGGGCCCATTTCTTTTAATATATTTAGATCATGTTCAATACTAAAAATTTAATACTAGAAGAATCAGACGTACCAAGCACATGGGTCTTTCAATATTATTTAGATCTTCCTGAACAGCTGAAGGGTCAAGACATAAAGATTAAATCTATATTTAATCCTAATGAACGGACACCAAGCTTTTGCATATATGTGGACAAATCCATTATGCAGTATAAGTTCAAAGACTTTTCAACAGGTAGAGGAGGTAATAAGGCTGACTTAGTTAGATTAATGTTTAATCTTGATTATCCTGCAGCAACACGTAGAATAATAGAAGACTACAATAATTTTATCCAACAAGGTGGTAATGTAGAACAATCATTTCAAGCACAAGCAAAGTGGGAGATTGATTTTATAAAGTACAGAAACTGGACCGTTGAAGATAGAAAGTATTGGTTAGGATTTAGAATTGGCAAGACTATGCTAGAGAAGTATAATGTAAAGCCAATTGATTATTTTACTATGACTAAAGAAGAGGATGGTGATATTAGATCATTAAGAATAGGTAGTGCATGGTGTTATGGTTACTTTGACAAAGATGGTGAAGTGTATAAAATATACCAACCAAAGTCAAAGAAGCATAAGTTTCATAAAATTAGAAATCATATCCAAGGTATTGATCAATTGGAGTATAATCAACCATATTTAGTTATATGCTCTTCACTTAAAGATGCAATGTGTTTGAAAGGTATGGGTTATAATATAGAAGTTATTAGCCCGGACTCAGAGAACACAATGATAAAACCACATATTATATCTTTATTAAAGAAGAAGTATAAAAAAGTAATAACTCTTTTTGATAATGATGAGGCAGGTAGACATGCAGTAGATAGATATGCAGAAGCATATGGAATCAATGGCTGTGTACCAACTATATGTAAAGACGTATCAGATGCTATGAAAGAACATGGCTTTGATAAAGTTCATGCAATGCTGAAACCATTACTTAAAGAAACATTAAATAAATGATTATGACAAAACACAGATGGTTTATACCAGGGAATGTTCCAAGTAGTAAAAACGGTAGAAGGTGGACAGGTAAATATTTTATTGCCAGTAAAGCTGTAATGAATTACAGAAAGTTGACAAAAGAATATTATACCAAGTATGCTGAAGACTTTAGGAATGAAGTTGCAAAGCAGGATCTACCCGTAAAGATAAGCTTTGAGTTTATTAGAGGCACCAAACATAAATTTGATTATATAAATCCTGCACAGACAGTGCAAGATGATATGGTCAAACATGGTTGGATAGAAGATGATAATGCAGAGTTTATTATACCTGAGTTTGTACAGTATACATATGATAAAAAGAATCCAGGAGTGTGGATAGAATTAATATTAAAAGAAGAAGAATTATAAATTGAAAAAGATAATAACACTGGATGAATTCTTTAAATATAAGGATATGTTCCAGGGCCTACCAGAGGACCAAGCATTAGCATGTGAGTTATATAATAATGCGGGATATGAAAATAAAGATATTATTGATACGTTAATGGCCAAAGCTTTAATGTTCAAGAGTAGATTGGATTTTTGTAAAGCTGTGAAATATTCTTATGTGTTACCTACATTTACTATTCAGGAGATCTATGTATTTATAGAGAAGCAGAAGGTAGATGGTATATATATGGAAATACTTAAAAAGATAAGAGATGAATAACATACAGGACTTAGTTGCTAAGACAACTAAAAGTTTGATTTTTAAAGAGCCCTTTTACGGGCTTTTTTTGATTGGTATAAATAAGAGATATGTAGAAAATATACCTACAGCTGCAGTCAGTAAAAATAATATTGGTGTACAGCTGATGGTCAATCCTGAGTTTTATATAGGACTTAGTGAAGATCATAGGTTTGGTCTTATAAAGCATGAGCTATTGCATATTGCTTTTGGACACTTAATTACTAGAGATAGATATCCAGATAAAAAGCTATTTAATATAGCAGCAGACTTGGAGATAAATCAATATATACTTGAAAGTAATCTTCCTGACGGAGGTTTATTATTATCTAGCTTTCCAGAGCTTGATTTACCTATAAAAGCAGGTACAAAAGTATATTATGATTTACTACAACAGGCTAAAGAAGATGGTACAAGTCCTTCTTTAGATAACTTAATGAATCAAATGGATGGTAGTACACCATATTGTCATTCTACATGGGATGATTTTGATGAGTTACCTGAAGCTGATAAGAAGTTGATGCAAAAACAAATAGAACATCAATTAAAAGAAGCTGCAGAAACTACTCAAAAGAAATGTGGTAATATACCGGGGGAGCTTGCAGATCTTATTAGAAGATTATTGCATGTTGAACCGCCAAAGTTTGATTGGAAAGGTTATCTGAAAAGATTTGTTGGTAACTCTAGTATAGTTTATACAAAAAAGCTGAGACGTAAGTACAATAAAAGATACTCAGCTAACCCAGGTCTTAAGATTAAATTCAAAAATAATATATGTGTTGGTGTTGACACAAGTGGATCTGTAAATAATGATGAACTAAAGGAATTCTTTGGTGAGCTTGTGCATATGCATAAGACTGGTCATAAAATTACAGTTGTACAGTGTGATACTAAGATCAATAGTATTAAAGAGTTTAATCCTAAAGCTGATTGGGAAATACATGGAAGAGGGGGTACATCCTTTCAACCTGTAATAGACCATTATAATGAGAAGAAGGGACATTATACAGCCCTTATATATTTAACAGATGGTGAGGCTTATGCTCCAGAGAATTGTCCTAATAATACGTTATGGGTACACAGTTCTAATTGTAGGATCAATGAAGAATTACCAGGAAAGAAAATTCAACTTAATTAATAAATAGTAAAATGGCAGAAGTAAATTTAAATGTAACAGAGCTAAAGGGTTTTGTAAATCATATCATTACAAACAACAGATATCTTCAGGAAAATAATAAAGGTCCTGTATCAGTTGAAGTTGTAGGTGAGTCAGGTATTGGTAAGACATCAACAATTGTAGAGCTTGCAGAGGAGAACAAACTAAACTTTGTAAAGCTAAACCTTGCTCAGATTGAAGAGCTCGGTGACCTTGTAGGTTTTCCTGTAAGACAATTTCAGATGTATAAAGAGAAAAAAGTGTACCAGAACGGCACACAAGGAAATGATGTGGCTATGGTTACTGCAGCTCAAAGAGCAGCTGGTGCCAGTCTAGCAAATCTATCTGCACCAACAACAAAAAAAGTTGGTATGTGGGTTGATGAACTTGCCGTACAAGAGTATCTAAAGAATGGATACAAAATGACAGGTAAGAACAGAATGTCTTATTGTGCACCAGAATGGATTGCTGATAAGAAAGAAGGAGGCATTCTATTACTAGATGATTGGAACCGTGCAGACACAAGATTTATACAAGCAGTTATGGAATTGGTGGACCGTCAGACTTATATCTCATGGACTCTACCTAAAGACTGGCACATAATTTTGACAGCAAACCCTGATAATGGAGACTATATGGTTAACAGTGTGGATTCAGCACAGAAGACCAGATATGTAACCGCTAATCTAAAGTTTGATGTTAATGTATGGGCACAATGGGCAGAAGGTGCAGGAATTGATAGTAGATGTATCAACTTCCTGTTGCTTCACCCAGAGCTTGTAACACAAGAAACTAATGCAAGATCAATTACTACATTCTTTAATTCTATTTCAAGCTTTGAGTCTTTTGAAGATAACTTAGCAATGATTCAGATGATTGGAGAAGGTAGTGTTGGAGATGCATTTGCTTCTATGTTTACAACCTTTATCAATAATAAGTTAGATAAACTTGTAACACCAAAAGATTTATTGCTTCATGATAATGAACAATATATCCTTGGAGAGTTGAGATCTTGTATTGGTAAAGATGATACTTACCGTGCAGATATTGCATCTACGCTGGCTACAAGACTTGGAAACTTCTCAGTTGTGTATTCTAAAGATAATACAATTACACAGAAGATAACAGATAGACTTAAAGCATTATGTACTCTAGATTATTTCACTAATGATCTTAAGTATTTAGTTGTGCGTACAATATTCAATGGTAATAAAAAGAAGTTTAATAAACTAATGATGATCCCAGAGATCGTCACAATGACAATGAAGTAATATGGCAAGTAAATCAGTATTTCAGCAGTATGATACTGATGCATTGGACTATTTTGATTTAGCAAGTGACCCTATTTATGGGGTCCTTGCTGGATCAAATATAGAAGATGTATTAGTTACACAGGATGAAACAACATATGATAATATAGTTGAGTTAATTTCAAAACCAACTGAGACAGATCAAACATTTATAAATAAAACCAAAGCATTTGTTTTGCCGGGCTCACCAATATCTAATGATAAGATAAAAGCAGCCCTTAAAGAACATAAGATCCGTGTTACAAATGACTACACACAAGCTGATCTTATAGTTACTCATGGTGAATTTTATGACACATTTGAGAACGCAGCAACAATTAAGACTACAAAGTTGATGTATAGGTTATGGAATTATGAGACTACATCTGGTGAAAGTAACAGTAATAGTTATTTAAATAATATAATTACTTCTAGTAATAGACATGTAATTGTTACACCAAAGATTACTGACGCAATACGTTACTATGCTTTAGATATTGAAGATAGTTTGTATGATACATGGGGTATAACAGGTATGGCTGTAAACCTTGCATATCTTATACAGATTGGTGAGCTTAGTACTGTATCTATAGATGATGTATTATATACCTCAGCCACTAAACAAGAGCTGACACCAGAATTGTTAGATCAAATAGTTTCTATGTGGAGAGCAGGTTCAGATGACAGAGCACTAGGAGAAACATTGCTTGCAAATGTTGACTATACTAAAAATCCACACTATATGTGGAAGTTAGTACAAGAGCTTGGTAGTGTACACTATGGTAATCATAATAAAGATCTGAACTATTGGTTCAAAGTATCTAATTGGGAAAAGTATTATGACCTTAATGCAGAGCAGATGGTTAAATGGCTTGAAGAAGAGGGTAAACTTTGTAGTAAAAGTTTTAGATTTCTAGAACCTATAGTACGTAAAGAGATTAATATATACAATAGAGACCTATATGTCTTTAAAGTATCAGTTAAGAAAGAATATCAAAAGTATTTAAAATGAAAAAGTATTATAAATTACATATAAATAATGATGCTATCACTTCTTCCTGCCAAGCGGGAAGAGGTGCTATAGTAATAAAAGAAGTCCCTGATATATATTTCATGGGTTATACAAATAATTGGAACCTTACAGGAGAAGATGTAAAAAATCTAAACCTGCCAAACGTTAAACCAGGTGGTAACATTGTTTTAAAAGACAAAACTATATTCCGTTATTCAAAACTTAATCTTCCAAGACAGAAGGTAGATTTGTTAAAGGATAGAGAGAATATAAAAGTTACAAGAAAGCCTGAGAATGCAGACATACATATAATATCTTATAAATTTCTAGGTAGTTTATTTAATTATAGATGGGAAAAAGCAGTTCCTTTCAAGGACTTCTATCATATTATTAAAGATGCTATGGAGGATAATCTATTAACAGATGAATGCATCTCAGAGATGAGAGACTTTATATCTAATGCTGATAAAGATTCATATGTTGCAGTAGATAAACATTATCATTATTCATCTCAACCTCATCAAGAAAAGTTTAATGATGATTGGAATAGTATTGTAAAAGAGTTTGATCATGATTATAGTAGATGCATTATTCTTGAGGAAAAGAATGCAAAAATGTATCAGACTTTTATAAATACTAATGCTCAGATAATATTTGATACTGATGTATTAGATGTTATTGATGCTGACTTAGCAGTATTAGATAATACACAGTATAAAGATATTGAAGCTATGATTACAAGTAATGATAGAGAAAATAGATCTTTAGCTGTAGAGATGCTAGCTAATTGTAATATTGAAAAATCATTTGATGTGGTATCTGGTTTATACTGGTGGCATTATGATTGGATCAAGGATACAAATAATTGGAATACAGTAAATGTAAAAGCTTTACGCTCTAGAATGAAAGCATATGAAGGTGGACATAATACAACTAATGTCTATGCTTTTAATGCATATATAAATGCGTTAGCTAAGGATAATAAATTAACAAGGTTTGCAGTAGATAAGACCAGGGAAAAACTAATGAATACAGTTCTTAAATCCATATGTGGAAAAGATAATTCTGTGTTCAAAGTTGACCTAGAAAATTTGTATATTGCAGATGAAATAGAAAGCATGATAAATGAATAAAGATCATAATAAAGAGAAAGAGTTTTATGCTAGAGAAGATTTCTTCTTTAGCTACTCTTCTCTTAATAAGTTATTATTTTCACCGTCCCTGTTTTACAAGGACTATATATTAAAAGATAGAGAGATTAAGACGGATAAGCATCTCATAGAGGGAAAATTATTGCATTGTTTGTTGTTTGAACCAGAAAACTTTGATAATAAATTCAATGTTACACCGGGGAAGACACCAAGTGATAATGTAATAAAGGTCTTAAAGGATATGTCTCTTCATACAGATGCGGAAACACTAGAAAACTGTGAGGACTTTGTTATACTTGATTCTCTAAAATCCCTTAATCTCTATCAGTCTTTGAAAACAGATGAACAAAGGCTAGCAAAGATTAGAACTGAAGACCATGAAAATTATTGGATGTTCTTATCTAATAGTGATAAAGATACTATAGATAGACAAACGTTTGATAGAGCGGGAGAACAGATTACTATACTTAAAAACAATGATGAGGTTATGAAATTGTTTGCTAAAGAGTCAACTGACTTTGAGCTAGACACATTTGAGACCCATGCAGAAAAGTATCTTAGTTTTCCTCTTAATGAAAAACCATATGGTATTCATGGATACATAGATTTCTTTACAGTAGATCATGAAAAGAAAATTGCAACAATATCAGATCTTAAAACTACTAGTAAGACTATTGTAGAATTTCAAGAAACAATAGACTTTTATAATTACTGGTTGCAAGCTGCTATATATTGCAAACTTGTTTATGAATATCTAAAAGATAATAAAGATGAATACAGTATAGAATTCAAATTTGTAGTGATAGATAAGTATAATCAAGTATATGTATTTGATGTAAGCCAACAGACTTTAGGTTCATGGGCAGAGGGTCTTGGTGGTGTTTTAAAGGTTGCAGACTATCACTATTCTAACAAAAACTATACATTACCTTATGATTTCTTAGTAAATAGAGTTAAATTATAGTATGGGGGTATACACAGAATATTTTCAAAAGAGTAAAGTTTTTCTTTATCCTTTGCTGGATATTAAGAAAGGTGCAACATATGTTCCTAGGCAAACCTATATTGCCTGGGAAGATATGTACTCTATTGAAGACAGAAAATTTATATGTGTATATCAGACTCCAATGACTGAGAGATTTAACAGGTTTATACATTTGTCTATAATAAACCATGGTCTGTTTGAAGATTATGTTAAGTTAGATGAAAACAAACATTTATTTTTATACAATTTTGATTCATTAAAGTTTGACTATGATAACTTTATTAAGGGTAAATATTCAAAAATAGGCCTTGATAGTAAGATCAAAATATTAGATTTCTTTGGGGATGATGAAAAGGTTACAGATTATATTCATCCGTTTTTATCACCACAAGATCACCATGAAGAGTATGCTGAATATCTGAATGTAGACATTAAAAGTTTACAAGAAGTCCATGAGGTATGCACTCCACCTGATATAGAAAAAGAGACTTTAGTTGATAATAATTATTTATTAGCTAGGTTATTAGAAGATAGTTCCATATCTTTGAAAAAATAAACCAAATAAAATTATGGCGCAAATAGGACAAAACATGATGCTTGTTAATTCAGCATTTAGAAACGTTAAGTCATTTACACTTATCCCAGTGAGCTTAGACTCACCATATACAGAAGCAATGTATGATCCAGCATCAGGCATTTTAGCAGTTATCAGTAAAGTTATGAAGCAATCATATCATATGGTTCCTAAACTAGATGATAATGGTGATCCAATGAGATTAAAAGTTCCTAACAAACAAACAGGGAAGACGGTTAAAGAGCAAAGAGTTAGTATGGATACTTTCTCAGAGTTTTATTTAACTGATAAGAAGGATATAGAAACTTTCATTCATATGTTTGCAGTAAATGCTAATGAGTTTGATTACTCAGAGTTTATGCAGACTGATGTGAAAGAGACTAAGACTTCAAATATAATTATGCCAGGGCAATAATACTCACGGAGGTTAAAGATCCCTAATCCAGATCTTTAGTTATTTAACTGGTATCAAAAAAAGCTCATTAATTTGGGCTTTTTTTAGCTAAAAACAATAGATAAATGAAACATTGGGTAATGGACTATGAAACATTATCAAATTGTTTTGTGGCAGTGTTTGAACATTATAAGACAAATGAAACAAAAATATTTGTTGTTCATGATCTGAGAAATGATTTTGATAAGTTTCTAGAGTTTTTAAAAGAGAATACAGATAACAGAGAGTGGCATATATCCTACAATGGATTGGCGTTTGATGCGCAAGTAACTCATTATATTATAGAGAATCACAGTAACTGGGAAGGTTATAGTGGTTGTGAGATTGCTGCAAAGCTTTATGCATATGCTCAGAGATGTATTAATAAGAGCAATAATAAAGAGTTCAGTGATTATCCTATGTGGAAGATGTGTATAGGTCAGATTGATTTATTTAAACTGCATCATTGGGACAACCCGGCAAAGAGGTCAAGCTTGAAGTGGATACAATACAGCATGGACTGGCAGAACATACTAGAGATGCCTATAGAACATGATGCAGAAATAACTACAGCTGAGCAAATAGACACTATTATAGGATATTGTGTTAATGATGTAAGGTCTACTAAAGAAATATTTAATAGATCAAAGTCACAGATAAAACTTAGAAAAGAGTTGACAGATACATATGGTATTAATCTATATAGTGCATCTGAACCAAGGATAAGTAAAGAGTTGTTTGGTTATTATTTAACCCAAAAGCTTAATATACCTAAAAGAGATCTCAAGCAGATGAGAACTTATAGGGATAGTATAAGAGTTAAGGATATAATATTACCATACATCTCATTTACATCTCCAGAGTTTCAGATGTTACATGAAAGGTTTAAATCTTTAGAAGTTGATGCAAGTAAACTTAAAGGAAGTTTTAAGTATAGTGTAAACTATAAAGATGTTAAGACAGACTTTGGTTTAGGTGGTGTGCATGGTGCTGCAGGTAAAGGGGTGTATGAGTCTAGTGATGATATGATAATACTATCATCTGACGTTACTAGTTTCTATCCTAATCTTGCTATAAGAAACCAATTTTCACCAGGACACTTTCCAAAACAAGAGTTTTGTGACCAATATGAATGGTTCTTTGAAGAAAGAAAGAAGATACCTAAGAGTAATCCTATGAATTATGTGTATAAGATTATTCTGAATTCAACATTTGGTCTTAGTAATGATGAAAAAAGTTTCTTCTATGATCCAGAACTATGTCTTAGAATTACAATTAATGGCCAACTAACGTTGATGATGTTGTATGAACAAGTAATGGAAAGGATTCCGGGAGCTATAGCATTATTACAGAACACAGATGGTATAGAAACAATGATACCAAGGGAATACTATGACTTATATATGCAGATATGTAAGGAATGGGAAAAAACAACAAACTTAGAATTGGAGCATGATGAGTATCAAAAACTCGTATTAGCTGATGTCAATAACTATATTGGTGTGAATAACTATAGAGAAGTTGATATTACTAAATGGAGAGAAATAAAGCAGGCTGAACCCCATTATCTATTTAAAGTAGAGAATGATAAGTTCAGTTATGCTCCAGTTAAGTTGAAAGGTAGATTTGATTTCCACCAATTACAGCTACATAAAAATAAATCTAAGTTAGTGATACCCAAGGGTATATATGCTTACTTTGTAAAGGATATATTACCAGAAGACTATCTCAATAGCAATAAAAATATACTTGATTATTGTATAGGAGGTAAATCTAAAGGTGATTGGAACCAAGTAGCACGGTATGTGAAAGAAGGGACCTTTACAGAAGATGCTTTACAAAAGATAAATAGATATTTTATATCTAAGTCTGGTGTAAAGATTTTGAAAGTAAATAAAAAAGATAACAGAGAAATACAACTAGAAGCTGGCAAGTGGCTGCAGACTATATTTAATGATATGAAAGTAGAACCCAAGTGGGAAAACTATAACATAGATAAATTATATTATTTGCAGGCAATTGAGTCTGAGATAGATAGTATTTTAACTGTATCAAGCAATCAATTAAAACTATTTTAAATGAGTTACAAACCGCTACCAGAAGGCCTTACAATTAAAAGGTCTTCTGTGCATGGTTTGGGCCTATTCACAGAAAGAGTAATTAAAAAAGGTGAAGTACTAGGAACAACCCATGTTACACATAATGAATATTTCAAAGAATATATTAGAACACCTTTAGGTGGTTTTATTAATCATAGTGATACACCAAATGCAGAGCTTATAAGTTGTGCATATACTAGAGATATAGAATGTGGTGTATTAGAGCTTAAAGCTTTACGTGATATAGAGGTTGGAGAAGAGATTTGTACATATTACACACTCTATAATCCGCCAAGTAAACTAAAAGATATTCAGGTCCATGGTATAGATATTATATCAGGTACTGAATCAGCTTATATTATAGATGATAAAGATCCAAAAGACTAAAACATTAGTTACAAAGCCTAATAATAATAGTGCAAATTGTATAGCACCTAATATTATATATGGATGCTTTGGTGGTTGTGTCAATACATATTGTTATATGTCTAGATATAATGGCACCAGAGTCTTTGTAAATAAAAATGTTGATGATATATTTCAGTCTGTTGTTGATTGGGAAAAAGGTTACTATAAGGAACCTGATCAGCAAGACCCTATATATACTATGGTAGATATTGCATGTAACTCAGATTTAGTTCTGATGCAGAAACATATGCCAGAGCCTTTGATTAAATATCTTAAGAGATATGATGATCATCCACAGCTTAATAGTACTATGGCCACTAAGTATCCAGGGTTATTAAAACTAGATGTAAATCACTTTAATAAACCACCACGGGTACGTGTAAGTCTTATGCCTCAGAAGTATTCTAATATATTAGAACCAAAGATGCAGAAGATTATGAGCCGTATAGATGATATTAATAGACTTAAAGATTTAGGTTGGGAAGTACACCTTAATTATAGTCCATTAGTATTCTATCCAGGGTGGAAAGAAGAGTATGATGCATTGTTTAGAGAAGTAAAAGCACAAGCCGGCATAAATAAGTGTGAGGTAATTGCTTTAACTAATCATAAAAACCAAATGGCTAAGGCATCACCAGAAGCCCAGGAACTAATGAGACGTTCTTATGAAGTTAAGAATCAATCAGGAGTTATGAGATATCCTTTAGAACATAAAGGAAGACTGCTCAATGAATTCAAGGAAATATATAGTAAATATTTTCCTGTAAATACAATAAGATATATATTTTAATTTGCTGAGTCAGTTTAATTTACTATATTTACACTTTAAAAGTTTAACATTATGGGATATAAAAAACCAAAAGAGGTTACTAGATCATATCTAGAGACCGCTCCTTTACCAAATCATGGTAAATCTTACACAGTTATCACTCACAAAGAAGTGATTGATAATGCATTGAACTTACTTAATACAAGTGGGTTTGCTATAACACAAGAGACCTATAGATCTAATATGAATGCTAATGTAGCACAAGGGATCTATCACATTAGACCTATTAATCCTACTGATGAGACAATCATGCAGGAAGAGGAATTAGGTATGATGTTTTCATGGACTAATTCTTATGATAAAAGTACTAGGTTTCAATGCGCTATTGGTGCATATGTAAAAGTATGTACTAACGGTATGGTTGCAGGTGATATGATGAACTATGCAAGAAAGCATACTGGTTCAGCCAATATGGACACTAAAGTACATATGTCAGATCAAATTAAGAATGCTGAGAAGTATTACAAAAGATTAATCACTGATAAAGAACTACTAAAAAGTATGGATGTAAACTGTAAAGCAGCATCTGAATTAGTTGGTAGACTATTTATTGATGAAGATATGCTTGACTCACAACAAGTATCTATGATTAAGAAAGAAATGGATAAGCCATCTTTTAATTATGGAGTACATAATGATAGTGCCTGGGCATTTTATAATCATGTAACACATGCGCTGAAGAAAGCACATCCAAGAGATTGGTTAGCAGATCAGCAGAACTTTCATGATTTTATCACTGCAGAACTTATTAATAAGAATCTCTATGCAAACTTAGAATTAGTTAATCAAGAGATTGCAAGCCGTGAGGATCTGAATATAACTATGGAAGAAGTTGTAGACGTAGTAATTGATGAAGATATTACTAATAGAAGACTTATTCATGACAGTTATATGGGGAGAGTCTAAATGGAAAGGGAAGTAATAATATTAATAATTGCTATTATAATCTTATACCGTATAGTTAGGTATAGATCATTTGGTGAGTAATATAGAGGGCCAACCAACCGGGGAAACCTGGGCCCTCTACACCATTAAAATATGAATAATAAACTAATACATATGACAGAGCCACAGCTAAGAGCTAAGAGCATATATAATACTATGGGAGCTATAGATGGACAAGTTCATATTGTACAGCTTCTATATTTTACAGAAGGTTTAGACTTTGTAAATCTTTTGGATTATTGGAAAGAAGTTGATTTAGAATTTAAAAAGCTAAAAGATGCAGATAGATTTGACAGAACCAGAATTGCTTAAGTTATTGGAGGTTCAGTATTTAAAAGGACGTTTAGATGAGTTACAATTAAAAGCTTATCCAAACATAGTTAACCTACAGAGGCAAAGAAAGATTGACATGCGTATTGATAAGTACTATAAGAAGCTGAAGCAAGTTGATGAATCTGCTTATTACTTATACATGACAGAGCATGCAAACAGAATAGTTGCTAAAAGAAAGTCCCAAGCTAAGATGAAAGAATTATTAGAGGATATCCTTCCTTCTATAGATGCAGAAACACAAAAAGAAACATATGAAAAAATCAAAGCGCAACTACATAGTTATAAATGGCAAAAAAGTTAAGTATGAAGATCGTAGTCAGTTCAATCAAACATATCACTGGCAGAGATCTAATATGCAAACTACTGCTAAGAGAACAAGTAGAAAAAAATGGAATTAAAAATGAATGCTAAAGAAAGAAAAGAAAGGCCTGTATTTACAGGAGTATTAAAATATTTTCCGGATGCTATTATGGAAGTAGCACGTGTATCGTTACAAGGAAACAAACAACATCATCCAGACAAACCATTGCATTGGGATCGTAGTAAATCAACTGATGATTATGATGCTCTTGCTAGACATTTAATTGATGCAGGCACGGTTGATGATGATGGAATTCGTCATACAGCAAAAGTTGCATGGCGTGCATTAGCTTGCTTACAAAAAGAACTAGAAAATGAAAAATGATATATATAAAAGCCATGTTACTGGCAACACCGTAATAAAAAAAGAAGATGGTTGGTATGACACTGTAAATAAAAAGCGTCTTATGAGCTATCAAGTATATAAGTTTACATCGTTATCTAAAAGATCATGAAGAAATGTAATGTATGTAACCGCAATAGACCTGAGTGGTTCTATAAAACTGATAAGAAAAAGACCTGCCGTAGATGTGAATATAACTGGTGGCGTGATCTTTTAAGGATGATGGTCCGTGATAGAAGATTAACACCTGTAGAAAGGCTAGCAAGTCGTGCTGGATATATGGG
>Ga0098074_1000987_pt1 | contig 16059 bp, 13 predicted proteins | sample 32_taG_FD_75064 | JGI IMG/M metagenome (GOLD analysis project Ga0098074, IMG submission 75064) | Marine viral communities from the Gulf of Mexico - 32_GoM_OMZ_CsCl metaG | ecosystem: Environmental > Aquatic > Marine > Oceanic | place: Atlantic Ocean: Gulf of Mexico | collected 2015-07-12
CAAGCTAGAATTTTAATATCAAATATACTATTTACAACAGGTGGTTTTTACGTTTGTTACCAGCAAAGCCAAGGAGTTGTAGACCAAGAAAATCAAACAGTAAATAATACTAATTCTAGTTATGTACAAATTACTTCAGAAAAATGTACTGAATTAGGTGGGTTTTTTGATGATGGTGTTTGTTATTGTTTACCACAAGAAGAGTGTACACTTTCTTTAACTGATTTAAGTGTTACAACAACAACAGATTCGTTTAACCAACAAGTAAGTGTGGTAACCTTTAATGGGGGTGATATAAGTGAAACTTGTTGTCTTAAAATAGCTAATGAAAATAATTTACCATGGACTTATGAAAATTTTGATGGTCAAACAAGATGTTACTCCAAAGACCCAAATCCATGTTTACCACTAGAATTTAATTTAAACAGGGAACCTATAATACCAGAGTGTGACCAACCATTAGATGTGTCCGTTTCTTTTTATTTTGGTATACCTGAAAATCCTTGTGTTGAAATAGATACTAGTGATGATGATGTTATTATTGTTGACGGGGACGATGAACCTTGTTTATTGGAATTTGATGAAAACAATAATTTGATAGATTACAATTCAACTACACAACCTCCTGTAAATAGTGGGAATAGAGAAGATAATAATACTGATATTAATTTAAATAACGATGAAGACTTAGTTAATAACGGAGAACCTTGTTGTTATAACCCAGCGAACCCAATTGAAGCGGTTTTAGTGGTTAAAGATAAAAATAATGAAATAATACAATCATCTGAACCAATAACATTTACAGAGTTAGAAACTTGGTTTGATATTAGTACACAAGTAAGTTTAACAACAGGTTCAACAGAATATAATGTAGCTTTACAGTTTACATCTGGATTAAATTGTTGTTGTACATACGATATCTATTTAGACAACTTTAAATTTAATTGTTCAGATGAACAAACAGTAACAGATATAATAAGAAATAATTGTCCTGGCTTTGATATTGTTCCTGTAATAGATAATAAAAAATCTTGGGTTTATAACCCCGGTGTAGTAAACTACTCCAATTACCAAAACCAAGCAGGAACATTAACAGATAATGTTATAATTAAAAGTGGTGATTATAGTTTAATAAACGGTTATGGTGAAATAAATAGAATATTTGCACCTAGTCCTGACGCGGATTTACCATGGAGATATACAGATTATTTTAATCGTTCATCAGTTTTAGAAAAACACAGTGATTTAGTCCTTAATAGTAAAGAACTGTTTTTAACTTTTGATATGTGTGGTGAGTATTGTTCTCAATACCAACCATGTCCTAACGGTTATACATTAAGTGCTGGAACAGACACTTGTTACAAGTATGTAGTTAGTAAACAATACCAAGACGATGAAGACTTTGAATTCCAAGACGGAGAATTTTATGATTTTATGGATTTTGAAAACCCTTAAAAATAATATTTATAAATAAAAAACAAAAAATGAAATTAACAGAAAGAAGTACGGCAACTGGAGTAACGTTAAATAATACGTTTATACATGTTGTCAACACAAATGACCCTACACAAAATCCAGCAGGTTCTTCTTATAAAGCACCACTTTCTTTATTATCACCATTATTTTCAGGTGGAACAGGTGGGGGTGGTTCTTTTACAGGGAATACTTCAGGAGATTGTATAACAGATTTATATATAACCAACTTACATGGATGTTCACCAATAACCATCCATGATAGTTTACAACACATAAGTTCATCAGCAACAAGTGTAAATAACGTATCTTTTGGTTTTGAAACATCCGCTAATTATTTATATGACGTATCAATAGGGTATAAAACTTTAGCCGACTCAAATTCAAACAACAAACAAGGACCAGACCGAAAAGCTGCATATGCAGAAGGTGTATCAACACAAGCTTTAGCACTAGGTGCTCACGCTGAAGGTTTTGAAACAATCGCACTTGGTGTAGTTGCTCACGCAGAAGGTTTTCAAACAACTGCTAGTGGTAACTCTTCTCACGCGGAAGGTATACTAACAACAGCTGTTAATGATTATTCACACGCAGAAGGACAACAAACAACAGCTAGTGGTATAGCGTCACACGCAGAAGGAATAGGTAATTTAGCAAGTGGTGAGGCATCACATGCAGAAGGACAAAGTAATGTTGCTAGTGGACAAAATTCTCACGCAGAAGGAAATGCTACTGTAGCTAGTGGTACCACTTCTCACGCAGAAGGTATATCAACAGTAGCTGGTGGGAATTATTCACATGCAGAAGGGTCTCAAACAGCAGCGTATGGGACTTATTCACACGCAGAAGGTTTTGGAACAATCGCAAATGGTCCTTGGTCACACGCAGAAGGTGACTCAACAAGAGCAAATGGTGATTATTCACACGCAGAAGGTCAAATTACAATAGCAAGTGGACAAAATTCTCACGCAGAAGGAAATGATACTGTAGCTAGTGGTACCACTTCTCACGCAGAAGGTTTTCAAACAGTAGCTGGTGGGGATTATTCACACGCAGAAGGGTATCAAACAAAGGCTTATGGGACTTATTCACACGCAGAAGGAAGACTTACTGTAGCTAATGGTCCTTGGTCACACGCAGAAGGAGATTTAACAACAGCAAACGGTAACTTTTCACACGCAGAAGGACGACTTACTGTAGCTGATGCTAACCTTTCACACGCAGAAGGTTTTCAAACAACCGCAAATGGTAACACTTCTCACGCAGAAGGTTACCAAACCTCAGTAAATGGTGATTATTCACACGCGGAAGGTTACCAAACAAGTGTTACAGGTTTTCGTTCTCACGCAGAAGGAAACGCTAGTGAAGCTAATGGTGATACTTCTCACGCAGAAGGACATGTATGTATTGCAAATGGTGATTTTTCACACGCAGAAGGTTGGATAACTAGAGCTGATGGTAATAGGTCTCATTCACAAAACTATTTAACAGTTGCTAGTGGAAATAAATCACACGCGGGTGGAGACTCGTCAATAGCTTCAGGTGATACATCATTTATACATTCTACAAATTCACTAGTAACTGGAGATAGAAGTGTTGTCTTGGGTGGCCAAAATATAACGGGTACCACAAGTGATATGGTTTATGTACCAGATTTATATATAGATAATTGTCCAGCTTTCGCTGATGATACCGCTGCGGGTGTTGGGGGTCTAACAACAGGAATGGTTTACCAAACAAATGGTTCAGGAGCTGCTCCATTAAATACACCTGGAATATTAATGATAAAACAATAAAAATATAAATTTTTAAAAAATGACAGGTACCACTAGGATAGTAACAGTTAAAGCCGATTTTAATAGATGTTCTCAACAACTTAATCTATTAGAACTAGAAGGATATAAAAAAACATTCCAAAACTTTTGGGTACAATTTGTTGAACAATTTGTCCCTGCAACAACAATATTTGTTTCAGGGGAAAGATGGTGTAATAGACCTGAAGATATTTGTACACAATACGAAGAATGTGATTTTGATTTTGAGTTTGTTGATGGTGATGTAACTACGATACCTGGCGTGAGTGATACCGGTTTTGAGCCAACACCATCCGATGATTCTACAGATGTGGAACCAAATACAGGAGATGAACCAATAGATGAAACGGTTAACCCAGTAGAACAAGAAACTACAGAAACAGGGCCAATAACAACACGTAATTATGTCGTCAACCCGTTACCTGATGAAGAGGGTGAAAAAATAGAACAACCATCAGTTATAAATGATGTCCCCGGTAAAAGAGAAAGAATGGATAACTATAGAAGAAGATTACAACCAACAGAAACAATTATTGAATAATGGGGTTTTTATGTAAAATAAAAGAAGGTAAGTATTTAGATAATCCTCTTGATAGAGATTTGGGTCTAAGTAATATATATAATATAAATTCAGAAACTAATTTTTGTTTTGAACCTTTTGAAGGTCCGACTTATAATTTAAGTGGAGCAACAAAACCAATTACAGGAACAACAACACCGTGTTCAGGAACACCCACAAATTGTTACGCGGTTTATAATCTTTCCGAAATAGATGATTTTAATTTAACCTTTAATTTTACAGGTTCAACAGACTATACGGGATATACTGGTAATTTTTGTTACAAAGTTTATGATAGAAAAGATTTTACGTTAAACCAACCCAATAAAGATTTAAATGGGGTTAATCCAGTAACAGATAAATGTATTAAATTTAGTGCTATAACCTCAACGACAATAACAGAAAGTTTTGTTAAAGGTACAACATTACCCTTTACCAACACCGATTATATGTTAAGGAGTTATTATAAATTTGTACCTAAAGAATGTGGTAATCAAGAAATAGATACATGGCAAACATCAATACAAACAAATAATTTTAACTTTGATTTTGATTGGTATTTTATCACAATCAATAACCCACCTACCCCTAAAATAATAACTGATTTTACCGAACTTATTGATAGGGTTGTTTTAAAACAAGAAACAATACCTGGTGGGAGATTCCAAAATAATTTTACGTTATCCCAACAACCCATAGATAATAAAATTAATCTATATGTTAATGGCGTTAGAATCTCAGAAGGTTTAGATTATATAGTAAACACAACACAATTCCCAAATAGACCACCTGTTATCCAAGTTATATCGGACAATATTAGTGATAGAGATGTTATATCTGTGGTTTATTTAGTGGGTCCACAAAATTTTTTAACAGAGGTAGGTCAAAGTAGAAATGACTTATTTGAAATAGACACTTTCCAAGTAACAGGATTTACTACAGATGTTACAGCTTCTACTGTAAATATAGTAAATAATAATACAACTAAAGGCACCCAAGAGGTATTTTTAACAGAAAATATTGATAAAAAATCTGCTGTTGTTGTAGTAGTAAACGGTAAAACTTTATTACAAGATGTTGAATATTATGTAAGTACCTCATCAGACAATAAAATAATATTTAACCCAAATTTTAGCACAATTAAAGAAGGTGATATACTTTCTTTTTGGTATTTTAAAACTAAATTAAATGTTGAGACTGATTTAGGTACCTTAAATTCTGACCAAATAACAATAAGATGGTCAGTAAATTCTCTACCAGAACAAAGATACAATACTGGTGAATTTGTTTTGGAAGTTACTGAAGAATCAGACACAAATTGGACTAGTTTGTTTTACACTAATACGATAGAATATGTTTCAGGTAATAATGTGTACGATGATTTAGTTAAAAATTTAACGGTAGGTAAAGATTTTAAATTTAGGATAATATTCAGAAAAAACTATAAAAATATTTTAAATGAAGATATTACTAGTGGTTCAGAAGTTATAGGATTTTTTAATACTAGAAATGATAGAATAATATACGGTTATTAATGGGTGATTTAAACAAATCTATAAGAATAAAGGCCACACCTGGTGGTGATGATAAAAACTTAAGTATAAAGTTAGAACAAGATTTTGACTTTTTAGAGGTTTTAAGTTTAAAAATATCACAACAAGATTTGTACAATACTTTTTGTGCGGATTATGGTGTAGTAGTAGGTAGAGTTTTAGCTAATAAAGGTTTCGGTGTACCAAACGCAAAAGTATCCATATTCATACCAATAACCAGTGAAGATGAAAACAATGAATTAATTAGGAATCTTTATCCCTATAGAGAACCTTCTGATAAAGGCACAGATGGTCGTAGATATAATTTATTATTAAACAATGTTACTTGTGATTTAAATGTACCTGTTGGTAGTTTTCCTGATAAACAAACTTTATTAAATAATGATGTTTGGATTGAAGTTTATGATAAGTACTATAAATATACGACTAAAACAAATGAATCTGGTGATTATATGTTGTTTGGTATTCCTGTAGGGACAAGTATAGTCCATATGGATGTTGACTTAAGTGATGCAGGGTTGTTAAGTATTAGACCATACGATTTAATTGAACAAGGAGCACCTGAAGGTTTTTTTGAAAGTTCATCTAAATTTAAACAATCGTTAAACTTAGATGTTTTACCACAAGTAAAAAGTAGTACACAGAGTGTTGATATAGTTCCTTTTTGGGGAGACCCAGAAAATTGTGAAATCGGTATTAGTAGATTAGATATAGACACAAATGTTGATTTAGTTCCTAACGCTTTTTTTATCGGCTCTATTTTTTCAGATAAAGAAAAAAACAATATAAATAAAAGATGTAACCCAACAAATAATATGGGTGAATTAGACGAGTTGAGGACTGGTCCTGGTACAGTTAATTTTATTAGAGCTAACGAAATTAATATAGTAGATTGGGTTAATGACAAAAAAGTAGTTCCTACAAAATTAGAGTTCTTTGATTACAAAGGTGGTGATATTATTGATGAGGATGGTACTTTTGTCGCAACACTACCCATGAATGTAGGTAGAGTAATTACAAATGAAATAGGTGAATTAGTACCTTCACCAGACCCCGAAGTAGGGTTACCAACAAAAGCATTATATAGAATGAAAATGTCTTTTGATGAACCACCAGCTAATAAAAAAAGAAGGACAGCAAGCATGATATTCCCAAGTCTATCAGAGGAACATGGGGGTACACAAGGATTTACTACTACTGGACAAGAAATTCATATTAATGGTACTGAAGACCAAAGATTTACAGACGACCTTTTAGATTATAAAGATTGGGATAAAGATTTCCACCTTTTTGAATGGAAACAAATCTACACAATTGCTCAATATATAAAAAAATATAAAAAAGGTCCTAATAGATTTAGTTTTCTAGGTCTTAAAAATACAGATAAAAATGGTTCTGGAAATAACCCTTTACCTTTTAATACCGCAGTTAAAAAAGCAGATTTACTTTTTGGTTTATTATCATTTTTTGTAAATATTGGAGCAGCTTTTATTAAATTATTTGTTTTTTTAATTGGTTTAGAATTTGGTTTTTATTTCGGAATAAAACTTTCTATATTTGGAGCTTGTATTTTTAAATTTTACAATATAATAAGAATCGCTCCATTTGGATGGATTGGTGAGATTTTACCCGCTTTTTGTGCCAATGATTCGGATTGTTGTGAATTATTAGGAGAAAACCCTAGTGCACCAATAACAGAGAATTCATCAAGAGGGTTTACCTTAGGCTGTGATGGTAATACTTTTTGTGTTGTAACAAATGGTAATGCTTGTGGTGATACAGTACCTTGTTGTGGTAGTGAAACTGGTTGTGGCTCTTCTACAAGTTGTAGTAGTGCTAATTGTGAAGACGTTAATTTAATTAAAATACAACCCGCTTGTGGTTGTCCTAGCGACCCTAGTAACACTAGTAGTGGTTGTTCCGAACCTGGAATATGTTTAAAAGGTTACTCTTTTGTACCTGATGATACAAATTGTGACGCTTTAGCTACGATACAAGATTGGAAATGTTGTGTTATAACTAAATTAGCTGAAGAAAGAAATGTTATTAGAAGATGTTTATTTGACGCTTGGGTAGTGGGAACAGCTTATCTTTTCCAATATAAATACAAGAAAAAAGAAAGAGTATCTGGTGACACAGTAATTAAAAAAGAAAAATTTTGTGGACCAGGTTCTGATACTGCTGGAGGTAATAATTATCATAAAAACAAGTGTTGTCCACATGATAACGCTCCTGATAATGAATGTGAGAAATGTTTAATTAGAGGTAGTGAAACTTCTGATAGAAATTATACTAACATAGAGGCATACCATAAAGATTGGCATAACGCAACAGTTAATAATAATTGTAGTGGTTTTGCTTGTGGTAATGGAGCAACCGATATTGGTGATAACATATATTGTAATACTTACAACTCTACTAAAATTGTTTCATTAGGTAGGGTTGAAATGTGTATAGATACTTTAAACGAAATAGAAAGGTGTATTTTAGCAAACAATTGTGTTTTTGATTTATACAAACAAAATCCAGATTGGTTTACGGGTACTTTTTATGAAGAAGGGTGGGACCCTGTTTTTTGGACTAATGAAATGGGGAATACTAGTTACCAAAATCCGGCAGAAGTTATAGCTTGGTTAATATCTTTAAATGGTTGTAGAGTTAACCCATTATTTGGTGGAGCAGCTGGTTGTCATGATAAAGAATTAATAAACGACTATTACCAATACATGAAAGAAGTCTCTAAAATATATACTGATATAATTATCGGTAGAACAAGTACATCAAATGATTTAGACCAATTCGACCCTGGACAACCAATAATATCTGATATTATTGCTGACCCTTTTGACCCAACTTTACCTAGTACTATTATCTATGATGAAGACGAGGACGGAATCATAAATAGTGGATTTCAGTTTGATAATAGAGTAGGTCAAAGATTCCAACCTTGTGGTGGTTCTACAGGAGTAGATTGTAACCAACCAACTGACCCTTGGTCGGGACAAGACACACAACAAATCAATGTTGGACCGGGTTCATTACATAATAGTAGTAAAAATATACCTTATTACTATTTTGGATTAGTACCGGGTAGGTCAGCAATTGAAAAATTACGAAAGGAATTTTTTGTAAATTAAAAGAATAACATATTTATATAAAAAATAAAAGATAGTGAGTTATATAGATAAAAACAGTAATGTAGTAATAAGTGCTAGAATAACCAATAAAGGTAGGCAATTATTATCGAAAGGATTATTAACCTTTGATACTTTTAGGTTGGGTGATTCTGAAATTGATTACTCTACTTTAGGTAGTGGGTATGATATATCACTTAATTATGATTTAAGGGCTAAATCAAACAACCCCGATTTAAAAACACCCCTTTTCCCAACACCTACTAGTACAATACCCGATGTAAACATAGCATCATTAGCTGATAATATAATACAAACAATAATCAATTCACCTGAATTAGGATTTTTTGTTTCTGGTACAACAGGAACAAGTGTTAGTTATACAGCACAAACATCTACTGATTATCTTTATCAGGCTGACAGTATTGTAGAGTTAAGTGGTTTAACGGGTACAACAACTTTTGTTCCAATAAAACAATCTACGGGTTACGGTTCAAATACTTACGAACCAAAAGTAGGTGATTTTATGTTAGCTAAAATGAGTAATGATGAATTACCATCGCCTTTATCACAAAGTGTTGTAGACGTAAATGTACCAGTACCTTATTTATGGTACAAAGTTCAGGGAGTATCAGGTACTTTAGCCGCTAATGATTTAGTAGTTAATTTAGATAGGGATTTTTCTTATTTCCCAGGTTACACAGGAGCTAATTTTTCTTGGGTTTCTTTCTACGCTGGAACAGGTAATACATTTTCTAGTGGTGGTTTCTATAGTGGTGGTACAGTTTGGAATATGAACAATGTTTGGTCTTACAACCAAGAAGGAGTTAATTTAGCTGCATATGAAGGGTTTGAAAATTATGGTTCAGAAGATTTTATTGGTTCAAAAGAATATTATGGATACACTAGTGAAATACAAAATGCCGCTGAATTTGGTGACGATAGTGACGAACCCGATAATTTAGTACCTAGTTTCTGTAATTATATAAACTCTATTGGTATAGTTCATTATTCTAATCCACAAACCTGTGATAATCAGGCAGAGAAAAAATTAGGACAAGAATTGTATGTAAATAAAAATGACAATGAATACCCAAGTCTAGTGGTACCAACATTAATGTGGCATAAAGAAGTAACAGGAACTTCTATTGGACACACATTTGTTGGTTCTGGTGATACTAAATTCGTGAAACTTGCAGGTAATAATACAGACATATCTTATGTAGATTTAGTTGATGAATTTACTAACCCTGTTGGTAGAATATTCCCAGAATTACATACTTTCACTATTGATGACCAAGAGTTGGTTTCAGCAATGTCTTATAAATCAAATAGAAATTGGACTTTACCTAAAGTAAATGTAGCATTAGAAAGTAGTTTGGATGGTGTTATTGATGGAACACAAACTATGTACGTAACTTATTTACTAGCTTCTAATACAGGGTATACAACAGGATTACATTGTAAATATATTGTTTGCGCTGATTTTGATGAATTAGCGGGTGATTGTCCACCGACAGATGTTAAATCATTAAGATTAACCTTCCCAAGTGAGTTCCCATTTTTACAAACCACTGGTGGTACAGGGTGGTACGCTGATAGATTATACGCTGTGGTTCAAAGAACAGCGATAGGAACCAACCCAATACCTAATGGTTGGAGGTTGATAGATTTAACCTCTAGTATTAATAGTCACACTGTTGGTGATAGAATTAGTAATATTAATTTACAGAACAGTAGTTTTGAAATAACTAATACACTTTACACTAGTTCCGCAACAACTTATAATTTACATGACTTTATTAATATACCTTTAACTAGTGAACCAGAATTATTACAGTTTGGTGATGAAAGATTTTTCTATGGTAATGTTGTGACAAAGGGTGTAACAACAAAATATAGGACAAAATTTAATTTTACTGTATCACCTACACAGTTTAATACCTCAACTAACCCAACGTATGATGGAAGTGGACAAAATGTACATATATCAGAGGTTGGTGTTTATAGTGGAGCTGATTTAGTAGCTATTGGTAAGATGAATGTACCTATAGAAAAAACACCGACTAGTACGGTTATAATAGAAATGGCTTTTGATTTGTAATGGAATGGGCTTTGTTAACATTGAAAAAAATAAATTTGAGATTATCTTTACAGAAGAGGGTTTGAAGACTATGTTGGATAGAGGTTTATATTTAAGTGTAAGTTCTTTTTCTCTTTGGGATGATAATATAAGATATACTTTAAATACAGGTGAACAACCGACACCAGACATTACAGGAAAAAGAAATAACTATACAACAATAAAAAATGATTTAAGAAACCCATTAAGAAATGGCTAATTTTAAGACATACATAACAGAACATGGTTGGAAGACATTATTAAATAGTGGTCTTTTAAAAACCATAACATCATTTAAAGTGGGTGATGACACTTTAATATACGGTATTGAAGAAAATAATATAAAACCAGCTTTTTATGATTATACAATAACTGGTAATAGAAACGGTACAACAACTATACCTTCTTGTTCTTTAGCGGATAAAACTCCAGTACCACTAAACCCACCACAACCAGAAGAAATTAAAAACTTAGATAGTAGAATAAAATTAGCTTTTGTTAGTGAAGATTGTAGTATCCCATTTGAAAAAAATAATTTAACAGTAAGAGTTAATGTTGATAAATGGATTGATGATTTATTAAATTTAAAAAGTTCTTCTTATAGTAAAACTTCTTCAGGTTTAAAAATTAAAATATGGGATTATATTATTGGTTATCTTGAAGAATATAATAATGGTACAAAAGTTTGGGATAACAAAGAAGATTATACATCTAATCTAGATATATACTACAAATTATTATCAGAAAAAGACCAAACCATATATAACTTAGTTAGTCCAAAGTACATGATGGTAACAAAAGACGGTAAAAAGGTCTTTAATAATGGACAAACTAAAACAAGATTCGCTTCAAATATGATTTTAACCTTTAATACAAAAACTATTAATGGGGTTGATGTCTTCGGTACATCCAATACACTAGGACTTTATCCCGATAGTTGGGGTTATGTTGCGGATAGTACTTATTTAAGGTCAGGTGATGTTGAAAATACTATAAACGCTAACCCTGGAGCTTATAAAACAATATATCCAGCTTTAGAAATAGATAATAAAATATACCAATTAAAAGAAGATAAAAACTATACTTCTAAAGATGGTGTTGAATATATGGTTAGGGGTTATAAAGATGATGACGGTAATCCAGCTATAGACGGTCTTACAGATAAATTAAAATTGTTTATGAAGGCTAATGGTGAAGAAGTTGAATCGGGAGTTTATAGAATGGTAATTAATTTTATGGTTGGATTAAAAAGTGGTAAGGAATTTAATAGAGCCTATCAGAATAAAAAAATAGGTGGTGAATTAACTTACGAACTTTATTATAACGAAAATACTGTTTCGACAGATTTATATACAATAAGTTAAGATGGCAGCTAAAGGAAATTTTGTAAACTACGGTAGTCAAGTAACATTCATTAATAGAATACCTGACAACATTGATAATACGGGAGTATCTGATATAGATAATTTTATATCACCTAAGTCTAAATTATTTATAATTAAAAACGGTGAAATAAATACTAACATTAATGTAGATTTTTTACAGTTAGATAATCTTTGGCATTTTCAAAACGGAATAATAAAAAGTATTAAACAAAATAACACATAATGGCTACTTTTTTAAAACAAATAGAAGAAGACCAGAAAAGAATTGTAAACGAAGAAAACATTTCTAATGTATTTACAATGGCTTTTGGTTCTGAATTAAAATTTACATATTTAAATTCTGTAAATGACGCTGGATTTAAGTCAAATAAATATAATAACCTTTGGTCTTTATTTGGTCTTGATAGTCAAAAAAGTTTTGATAGTTATAATGTAGACTATTCTGAAGGTGGAATGATTAGTACCGTGTGGGAATCTATATTAGACGCTTACAATACTAACGGTATGGTTATGTTTGAAGTTAGTGACCAAAATTGGAGAAAATCGGTTGACGGTCAAAATATAGAACTTAAAATACCTTTATCTGGTGGTACTTATACAGGAACAACTTCAGCAACAACACTTTATTCAGCTTTTATTGATACAGAAAGTCTAAAAACAAAATCAACAAGAAGCACCTGTGACCCTTACTTATTAGATTTAGCGTACGCAGAACCTAATAAAATGTTTACAAATGATTTTGGTATAGGTTACTCATATCAAGTAGGGACAAATCCTATATCTACAGAAACAAGAGAAAAGAACCCTAATGTATTAAATAAAAGAAATAATGGTAATATATTTAATTCAGGTATAGCTTTACTAATGTCTAATGATTGGGAACCTTGGAGTGGTACCTCTACTGCTAAAACTTGGTCTGATGGTTATAATGTTGTTAATAAATACACAAAAGAAGCGGCACCTTTAATCACACCTAGTGGACCTAATCGTGATGTTGCGGCAGGAGCTTTCTTTGTTAATTCAGGTTTAGGTTTTATTTGGGCTGAAGATTTTGTTAATAATTTTGACTGGTCTGGTGGTACTGGTGGTACGGGTACTACTATGGTTACTTTTGGACCTTCTGAAGCATATTTTAATGGTTCGGATATAGACACTAGTACTAAATTACAAATAGACGCAATAATGGAACCATCAGATTTTAACACTAGTTTAAATCAATCTTATATTGAAGATTCTTTAGAAAACGGTGCTAATTGTGATGTTTCTTACAATACGATTACATTAAACGATTCACAAGGTAGGTGTTTAGTTGTGGCAAAAAGTGCTACACCAGTAGTAAAAAGAGTAAACGATTTCTCAATAGTCACTATAAACATACCAATAGACGGTGACCTATCAACTAGCTTAGCTGTTAGTCGTGGTTGTGTTTACGGTAGTTGTTAATAAATTAAATTAAATAGTTTTATAATGGCAAGAATCTTAGGATTGGATGTTTCAACCAAGACTATCGGTATTTCATTATTTGAAGAAGATGGTAGGTTGTTGGAACTCACACACATCACACCAAAAATTAAACCAAGACCCGAAACTAAATTGGAGGAATTGTTTAAAAAGGTGGATGCTTTCGAAAAATTATTAACTCGTTATATTGAGTTAGATATAGAAAAGGTGGTTATCGAAGAACCACTTCTAAATAGTAATAATGTTTACACGGTAGGTACTCTACTAAAGTTTAACGGTATGATATCTAAAATAGTATCAGAAGTGTTAAACATTATACCTGACTTTATTTCATCTTATGATGCTAGAGCTTATGCTTTCCCTGAACTAATGGAAATAAGAACTCATAATAAAAAAGGTGAACCTTACAATGAAAAACAACTAGCTAAAAACAAACCAGTTTTATTTGGTGGGTATGATTGGAAAGTAGATAAGAAGACAGTTATATGGGATAAGGTAGCAAATTTAGAACCACAGATTGTTTGGGAATACACAAGAAACAATACCCTTAAAAAAGAAAACTTTGATATGACCGATGCTTACACATGTGCAAGAGCTATTATGTGTAAAGAAGGAAGATGGAATTGTGGGAAAAAAGTTAACTTAGTCGTAGTTTGATATACTTTATCTTAGCGATATTAACATTTCTCTTATTGGTCCTTTATATTAACAACGATGATTATCGTTGGTGGTAATTTATTTCTTTATTTTTTGTTTTTTTAAATTATTTTTATTATAATTGTATATTATGACAAAGAAGAAAAAAATTGCCTTAGAGTGTTTATGGGAAGAAGCCAAAATGTACTCAAAATTGTATTACTTAACTAAAGATGAATACAAAAGACACAAATATATCTCTCATTTTAGGAGTCCGATATTTGATGAAACAAACATAAAATTATTCCAAAAAGATTTTATCTCATTAAGAGCTTTCAATAAGGAGAGTAGGGTGACTGACGAACATTGTAACGGTAGAACTAATTGTTCAAAGGCCTTAATCCAAAAAATCCATAACAAAGAAATAAATACTTTTGACCAATTTCTTTCCTTTCTAAAAAATTATTGTTACACAATTAAAATATTATCAGAAGAAAATGTTTTGGTAGCACAATACCTAAAAGAAAATAAAGAAAAGAATTTCTTGGAGGCGTATAAAGAATTAGGAATCACAATTTGTGATAAAGAAGGAAAAATAATTAAAAAACCAAAACTACCTCTTATTTAAAAATGGCAAAAAATAGATTAATCTATGGTATTTTAACAGATGTTTTAGGTAAACCTAAAAAAAGGCATGAAGGTAAACAACAATACGCTTTTGATTGTCCTACTTGTTCTGCTGAAAAAGGGGAATATGATGGTGATGGAAAAGGTAATTTAGAGGTTAATTTAGCTGAAGGGGTTTATCATTGTTGGGCTTGTGGTGATATAAATGGGACTAAAGGTGGTTTAAAAAAATTATTTAGAACTTTTGCGACAAAAGAACAAGTTAGAAAACTAAAAATGATTGGTTATGACTTGTCTGATTTTAAAGCAAGAGTTAAAGAAACTAATGTTATTGAAGATTTAACATTACCCAAAGGTTTTATTTCTTTTGAAGAAGGAAACCCAAAATCAATCTTATATAAACAAGCTTGGAACTATCTAACCAAAGAAAGGAAATTATCACCCCAAACGATTCTTAAATTTAAAATGGGTTATGTTAGTGGTGGTCAATATGATTCTAGAGTGGTTATACCATCTTATGATATAAAAGACGAATTAAATTATTGGGTAACAAGAACTTACGTTAACGCAAAACCAAAATACCTTAACCCTGATTCAGATAAAGAACAAATTATCTTTAATGAGTGTTGTTTAAATTGGGATTCTGATATCTATTTGGTGGAAGGACCTTTTGACCACTTGGTTGTTCATAATTCTATTCCGATTCTAGGAAAGAAAATTTCAGATAAATTAATGCATTCTCTCTTTCATAAGGCTTCGGCTAATATTATTATCTTATTAGATTCTGATGCTTGGGGTGATGCAAAAAAACATTACGCAAAGTTGAATGTTGGTAAATTATTTAATAGAATTAAAATAGTTAAGATGGATGATGATTATGATATTGCTAAAGTCCATGAAGATTTTGGTAGAGAGGGTGTGATAGATGTAATGAGAAATAGTTTTAAATTAAAAGAAAGTGTTTTATGATGGGATTTAATAAAAGATATATCAACAAAGAAACTTTAATAGAAAGGTTTAGATTAGAGGGTTATCAAGGAGTAATAAATTATATAGGTAAATCAGAAGCTTTAATAGGTATAGATGAAGAAATACAAAAAATACTAGATATTACTTATTGTGATAATTGTCCCACTAAAAAAGATGTGGAAATACAAAAGATAATAGATGGCAAGTAAAAGAGAGTCAAAGGTTTGGTTAGAACCTGAAGAACATGTTTACATACACAAAGACACAAACGTTAAGTATAAGTCTGTTACAACGGTTCTTTCTATGCTTGAACCTGAGTTTCCAGC
>Ga0098074_1000990_pt1 | contig 16030 bp, 24 predicted proteins | sample 32_taG_FD_75064 | JGI IMG/M metagenome (GOLD analysis project Ga0098074, IMG submission 75064) | Marine viral communities from the Gulf of Mexico - 32_GoM_OMZ_CsCl metaG | ecosystem: Environmental > Aquatic > Marine > Oceanic | place: Atlantic Ocean: Gulf of Mexico | collected 2015-07-12
ACCGATGTAGGCTTCTGTCGCGTCATGCAGTAGAGCTGAAAGCCGGTGTTCTTCTGGCACCAGGTCGGCCACCATGCAGCTGTGCTGGGCAACGCTGTAAAAGCGATCAGAGTGACCGTTGAAGCGGCACAGGTTTGCGAGCGAATGGGCTATGTCCAGCGGGTTCACCTTGCTTGCCCGTGGCTGCAGCAGGTCGAACTGCTGACCCGTGTGGGTGGTTATACAACTCATGCTGCACCCCCTTGGCCGTAGGCCTGGCACAGCTTGGCAAAGATCACGGAGCCGTCCTGCAGGTACTCGTGAAGCTCGTAGACGGGCTGGTTGTCGAGCTGGAGCACTCGCAAGCAGTCTTCGAACAGGTCGTGGTCAAGTCGGCGCAACTCAACAAGGGGGAAGGGATAGTCGTAGCTGCTGTACAGCCCAAGCAGGAATCTGCCGATGACTGCGCTTTGGCCGCTGCCCTGCTGTGCGACCTTCACCAGTCGCGCCAGCGCTGCTGGGCCTTCCTCTTGGGCCTTCTGGCGCGCCGAGGCGGAGCGGGCTGCGGCCAGAGAGGCGCTTACTTTGGTGAGGTGATCCTGAGTTTGGCTCATGCCGCGATCTCCTCTACCGGGCCAAGGCGATAGGCAATGCTCCGGCACTCGTCGCGCAGGCGCCGTGCTGAGCTGGCTTGCGGAGCGTTGAACGCGTCAAAGGTGCGCGCTGCCAAATCGAGCGCCGTGGCAGTTTGCACCAGGGTGGTGTAGTCGCAGACGCGTATGGCTTCATGCTCGCGTTGGTCGCGGGCCATCTCCTGGTTGGCCTGCTGATAACGATCAGCGATGTGCTGTTGCTCTGCCGCTCGGCGCTTCTCTTTGTTGAGGGTGCTGTTGAGTTGGTCCAGTTGGATCTCGTGCTGCATGTCGCGCTCCATGCGGCCAATGCGCATGCCGTAGGCATACAGGCCGATCAGGGTTAGGGCTAGCAGCAGGCTACCCAGCAACAGGGCGGGGGTTGTGATGTGCATGGTGTTGCTCCGTGATGTGATGCCGGTGGTGGCGGCGGGTTAGGGTTCTTCTTTCGGTGCCAGCTTGATCGCCAAGCTGGCATCGGCTCTGGCTGCGCACTGGTCGATGTACGCGGCCAAGTGGTGGATCTCGATGTAGTGCCTTGCCTCCCGGCTGTCTTCCAGCGTGGTGACCGGCAGCGGCAGTCGCGGGGTGCCCAGCACGCGCTTGAAGCGGTCTTCATTGATGTTGCGGAACAGCCTTTCCCGCAGGGCCTCGCGCGGCACGAGCACGGTGCCAAACATGCGAAAGAGCATGTCGAGCGTCGTTGGCCGGGGCGGCGTGTGCAGGCGCAACGCGTGTTGGGCTGTGTCTACCTCAGTCACGACTTCTCCTTGTTTCTCTGTGGGTGATGCCATGCGTTGATCAGGTGCGTGCGCACCGGGTCACGCCAGTGCTCTGGTACCAGCTCCATGGCTGCGCGGCGCTCATCCAGCGTGGGCAGCTGCACAATGGCTGCTGCCCAGGCGCGGGGCGTGAGCGGCTGTACCGGGAGGCCGTTGACGTAGATCGGGGAGGGGCTACGCAACATCTGCCCGGTCCGGTGGTGGTGGGGCTGGTGGCTGCATGTCGAGCTCGAAGGCCAGCCAGCGCAGCGCGTCTCGCCGAATGCGGGTGGATCGGCTGTATTGCATGCCCAGTGATGGGTGCGGCCAGCTGCTTTCGTGCACGAACAGGTAGGCGCGGTGCTGCTGCGGTTGGGCCGGCAGGTTGCGGTCGTTCAGTAACCCTTTGGCGCGCATGCGCTTGATGAGCTCCGGGCGCGTGATGCCCAGCGCCTTGGCTGCTTTTTGCAGGGAGTATGGATACACGGGCCACCTCCTATGCTGCCTGGCTGGTGGTGCGCACGGCCTGCAGAAAGCGGTGCAGGTTGTCGCTCAGCAGCTGATAGGCCAGCTCACGGTTGGCGGGCAGGCTCATGCCTAGCGTGGTGGTGCCGACGGTGATCCTGGCGCGCCCTGGCTCAAAGCCCACCTCAAACTCAATGTCGTCGTCGGTCCATGTGTAGTAGGTGCCGCGTTGAGCCTGGATGCCCTCGCGCAGCATCTGCTCTATGTCGCTGACCAGTTTGTACTCGTCCTCATGCGGGAGGTCGCTGAACGGCACTCCGTTGGCCGCGTCTTCGATAAAGCGAGCTGCACGACGCGGGCACAGCGGTTTGGCGAACCGTGAGGCGGTGTGATTGTTCCCGGCATGGACCAGCATGGATACGCCGTTGCTGCACTGCAGCATGTCTACGGTGACGGTGCTGCTGACGTTGTGGTTGTTGCGCAGGGTGTGCTTGAAGGTGCCAGTGAGGCTGACTTGGGCGGCCAGACAGGTGTGGCTATTGGTGCTGAGTCGTAGAGTGCTCATGCCGCGTCGCCTCCCCATGGGTTGCTGGGGGTGGTGCGAGCACGTACCGGCTTGGGCTTCTGAACTACAAGCTTGCCGCCTGTGCCCTGTAGGGCATTACGCAGCTCAAAGATGCGGAACTTGTCGCACGTTGGTAAGACGTGGACGGTTGCAGGTTGTGACATGACATTGCCTCATCTGTGGTGGAGATGAGGCAATGTATAACGCAGTGTTGTTATATGGTCAATGACGAAATGTTGTTTTATTTTCCGAGCAAGGTGCTTTGCCAGTGTTCCTCGCTGATGATCGCAATTCGATTTCCAGCCTCTCGAAGCTCGACGGCCTTCTTAATTTTTGTGCCGTAGCTGCTGTGCAGCCATTGATCGTTGCCAATGGTGCCGACTACTAGAAAGTCGACCTTTTTGCTCACAGAGGGCGCAATCCTGCCTCCGCGTTCTATGACGATAGCCTCGCACTCCTTTCGCGGTCCAAAGGCCATCACTCCTGTGAACAGGAATGCTCGGTCGGCGCAGTTCAGGTCTGGGGCTGGGTGATTTAGGGGTAGTGTCGTTGGGCGCTGGAGGGGAGTTGCTGCAGCAAGTTCGAGCCCGGTGAACTGCTTTAGCATGTCTAGCAGTTCTGCAGCTTCGCTGGCGTCTAGGTGGTTGTCGCTCAGCATGTCTGCGAGTCGCCGGTACAGCAGGTTTACTACTGGGTCGGCGTAGTGGTTCATGTTTGTTTCGATCCAGCGTTTAAGGAACTCCGCTTCCTGCTGGTTTATCTGGCCGTCGGCTGTTATTCCGGACGCTAGCCCGATCAAGGCGTCTGCTGATCTGCGGTCGATACGGGCCTGGTGGAAGATGCGGCTGTTCTCGAACTCCTGGTGTAGATCTGTCATCGGTGTGCTCCTCCTTCGCAGTGTTGCGTTCCTTCTGGCTACAGTGCGCCCCCGTGCCATACTGCCCGACCCACAATGCTTACATGCTCGATTTCCGAGTCGGCTACCGGTTGATCCGGGTAGGTGCGCTTGTCTTCGTTGTCGCTTCTGATTATCCAGCCGCCGGTGATGGACTGGATAAGTCGTTTGATGATCAGCTGGCCGTCAGGCTTGCAGAGCACGTAAATGCGACCGTCTTTGGGGGCAGTCTGGCTCTCATCGAACAGCAGTACGTCGCCATCGCTGATTGTTGGTTCCATGCTGTGCCCTTCGACGTAGATTACGTGAAGGTTTCGCTCTTTCAGGCTCATACGGGTGAGCCAGGCTCGTTTGAAAACCAAGCCTCCTTTTACTTCTACGTGGTCATTCATCTGCCCGTTGCCTGCTGCAACCTTCGCGGTGTACTGGGGTACCAGGGCGTAGTCGTGGGCGGATGGAGTGTGCGCGGGAGGTGTGGCGTCCTGGTCGGGGTCGCCCTCGACCAAATGCATAAGGGTAGTGCCTAGCGCGTCGGCGATTGTCCGTAGGTTCGACAGGGTCGGCTCTCGTTTGTCGAGTTCATAATTGCCGACGCGCGCTTGCCCGTTCTCCCATCCGCAGGCTGTGGCCAGTTCGGTCTGGGATAGGTTCTTTGCTTTGCGCAGTCGCGCGATTCTCTTGCCTAAGGTTTCCATGGGTCAAAAATATCACGCAGCGTTAATTTTAATGACGACTAAACGTCTTGCAAAAACAACGATTCGTCGTTATGTTTGCGTCAGATCCTATTGAGGGAGTCAGCATGGGTAATCGAATTTCCGAGATTCGTCGCCAAGCCAAAGTAAGTCAGGTGGTTTTGGCGGAGGAGCTTGAGTGGTCGCAGGGGCGGTGGAGCAACTACGAGTCTGGTCGGCGCGTGCCTGGGCTTTCTGAGTGCAGGGCAATAGTAAGGGTGCTGTCGCGGCATTGCGGACCCTGCACGTTGGATGACGTTTTTCCGCCAGAGGCTGACCAACCTCAGGCTGCGTGAATGACTGCCGGGCATGCGCCCGGCTATCACCGTCCTGCTTTCGCAGGGCTTGCCGGTATCTCCACCACAGATTTACTGGCCGTTGGTTGCCCGCTTTCTCCACCACAGATAGGCGGGCTTTTGGCAAGGGCTCCACGGAGCGGCAGCCTTTGCCTTTTTGTCTGGCCGGCGTATCCACCACAGAGCCGCCGACCAGGTTGTGATCACTGGAGCAGTGTCACCGCGCAACTGTAGCAAAACGCTAGCGGGGTGACACGGCAGACTTGGGAGAGAACTGCCATGGCACGAACTGCTATGAGCTGTACCGAAAGGGCCAAGCGTGAGGTGCTACCACTTGCGCTGGCCCTTTATCACGCCGGTCAGGATTACCGCCCCGGCGGTATCGCGGCAATTGCCGCTATCTACGGGCGCAAGGCGTCCACATTGCAGCACAAGTTGAGCCCTACGCAGGCCACCCACGCTGCCAACCCCTATGACATTGAAGAGGTCACTGCTGCCACGCGGGATCCTCGGATCATGGATTCCATGTGCGAAGCCTTTGGCGATGCCTGTTGGGTAGACCTGCGTGAGCTCTTGCACGGTGAAAGCCTGGATGGCCAGACGGTGGCCTCTGTGATCAATGCAACAGGGGAAGCGCTGGCTAAGCAATCGGCACTGATGAATGCCATTTCCGCTGGTCTGGCCAACGATGGCCGGATCGACCGGGGAGAACTCGCCGCCTGCAAGCTGCAGATGAGGCAGGCGCAGGCCTCGTTGGTGATGCTGGAGCGTGTGCTGGAGCGTGATGCGGAGGAGTACGACAATGGCCGATGACGCAGATATCGCGGGCGACAATGCACTGCGCTATGAGGCGCAGCAGTTAGCGGCGTTTGCTGCGGCAGCTGCAGCTGGCGGTGCTGAGCAGTTGAGTGAATGCGCAGAGTGTGGCGACGAGATCCCACCGGCCCGACTCGCAGCTCTGGCTGGTCGAGGATGTTTGCGTTGCGCTGACTGTCAAGGCGTGTTCGAGGGCTTGAAGCAGCGGGGCCTGGCATGACTGACGCTCGTGAGTTGTTGGCTGACCTGTTGGCCCAGCTGCAAGATGCCGAACTGGACCCTGAGACGCCCTTGGTTATTGGGGAGCGCACACGCTGTCGTGCAAAGGGGGACACGGGCAAGGCAAAAACCGGCTTTTACGTGATCTATGAGCACCGCAATGAAGACCGCACCTTCTACGCGGGCGCCTTTGGTAGCTGGCGAGAAGGGGAGAAGGGCAGCTTCCACAAGCTGAAGCCTGTGGGCGGGCGGATGACCGCAGAAGACCGTGAGGTCATCAAGGCGCGTGTTGAAGCGGCAAAGAAGAAAGAGGCAGCAAAGCAGGCGGCGCGCCATGCCCGTGCTGGCCGGCGTGCTGCTGGTATCTGGAAGACGCTGCCCGAGCGTGGGCGTTCGGCTTACCTGGAGCGTAAGCAGGTAACCGCGCTGGGCCTGCGCTTTGGTCGCAAGCCCGGCACTGCCCTGGTGCCGATGCGCAACCTGCATGATCACATTGTTGGTATGCAGATTCTGTTTGATGAGCCTGATGCGGACGGCCTGAGCAAGCGCTATTGGCCGCCTGGCTTGCAGAAGGAGGGCGCATTCCATCTGATCGGCCCGCACCCGGAGCCCGGTGAAGCGGTGCTGTTGTGCGAAGGCTACGCCACCGGCGCTAGCCTGCACATGGCGACCGGACTTTGCGTTGTGGTTGCTTATGATGCCGGCAACCTGTTGCCAGTTGGCAAGGCGATGCGCGAGCGCTACCCCGGGCGGCAGTTTGTGTTCTGCGCTGATGACGACTGGAAAACAACCAACGTCAAGGGCGAGCCGTGGAATCCGGGGCAAGAGAAGGCCGTAAACGCTGCTCGGGTTGTGGGGGGCAGTTGGGTCTGGCCGGTGTTTGATGGCGAGCGCGACGACAAGTGGACCGACTTTAACGATCTGCACGTGGCTGAAGGAATGGACGCAGTCCGGCGGCAGGTGATGGCTGTGGTGCGGCCAAGCAGCGCTGATGGCGGTTGGCAAGAGCACTTGCACCGCAGCAACACCGGAGCGCTGGTTGCGCACGTTGTGAATGTATCCCTGATCCTCTCGAACGATCCGCGCTGGCAGGACGTGATTGCCGAGGATATTTTCAGCTCCAAAACGGTGAAACGGCGTGCTACGCCCTACGGCGGCCAGGCGGGGGAGTGGAGCGACCTGGACGACACGCGCACTGCGATCTGGCTGGCCGAGCAGTACGGGCTGCGTGTTAAGGCGCTGACGGTGCTGGAGGCGGTGGCCGTGGTTGCCCACGAGAACCAGTGGCACCCGGTGCGAGAATACCTGACGGCTCTGCGCTGGGACGGCATCTCTCGGCTGCGCAGCTGGTTGCGTACCTATCTTGGTGCGCAGGCGCTGGCAGACAATAAGGAATACCCCGACATCATGGGCATGCGCTATCTGATCTCCGCTGTGGCGCGTGTGATGAAGCCGGGGGCCAAGGCTGACTGCGTGATCATTCTTGAGGGGTTGCAGGGCCGAGGTAAATCAACCGCGCTGGCGATCCTTGGTGGCGAGTGGTTCATGGATACCCCTTTCCCGCTGGGCGACAAAGAGGCGTTTCAGCAGATCCGGGGTAAGTGGCTGATCGAGCTTGGCGAGCTGGATGCGTTCAACAAGGTTGAATCGACCAAGGCGAAGCAGTTCTTTGGCGCCACTACCGATACCTTTCGGGCCAGTTACGCACGCCGCACTGTCGACGTGCCCCGCCAGTGCGTGTTTGCCGGCACAACCAACCAGGACGAATATCTGCGCGACCCAACGGGCAACCGGCGCTATTGGCCGGTGGACTGTACGCGTGTGGATCTGGCCGGGCTGCCTGCGGTGCGGGATCAGTTATGGGCTGAGGCGTATGAACTCTACCGGGCTGGTGAGCCGTGGTGGCCGCAGGATGATGAGGTGGACATGTTCACGGCTGAGCAGGATCTGCGCTTCCAGGGCGATGCCTGGGAGCCGCGCATTGTGAAGTGGCTGGAAGACAACCCCTGCGAGTCCGTGAGCAGCGATGTGCTGCTGGAGAAGGCGTTGAACATGGACCCTGGCCACTGGGGCCGGCCAGAGCAAACGCGTATTGGCCAGGTGATGCATCGGCTCAAGTGGCGGCGACGACGTATGGCACCGCAGGGCCGCTACGGCGTGCGGCCTTATGCATACATGCGACCGGATGATTGGAAGTCTTGGAGCCAGACCGCTTTGGATGACAGGGGGCCAGTGCTATGATCCGTGCTATCGATGAAATGTTGCGACTGTGGGCTGCAGAGTTGCACCCGCCTGGTGGTACTTGGCGATGTGAGAGTGGTGGCGGTGGCAGCCCGCTGGCCGCGCTGATTGACTCCAAGGGCGTGATGATCCGCAGTACGCGGGGCGCCAGGGTGCTGCTGGATGAGTCGGCCGAGATTGAGCTGATTGTCAGGAAGCATCTGCCATTCAGGGAATCGCAGGTGATATGGGAGCATTACACGAACTATGACAGCTTCGAGTACCAGCGTCTGGAAGCGTGCGGCTGCAGCCGAGCGCAGTTCTACAGGCGATTACACATGGCTCACTGCTTGATACAGCAGGGCCTGATGAACCGGAAGCGCGCCGCATGAGGCGCGCTTTTTTGTTTGTGTCCCACGTGCTCACCTATGTTTTGACGTTAGGTGCTGTGCAGCCCCAGTATTTTCTGGCCGTGTCCCACTCCCTACCTTTTCAGCGACTCCCCCGCAGGCGTGTGGGCGTGTGTGTGCGCCTACGCGCGCACGCGTGCATGCGCGCACGTAACTATTATTCCCTTACAGGTAGGGAAGTGGGACACAGTCAGTAAGGATGTGGGGTTGCGCGGTGTCTCACCTGTTAAATTGGTGGGGCAGGTGAGTCAGGCGCCGCAGGCGCCAAAGCCAGATTGGGAATACTCGCGGCGCACTCGCTACACACTGGCGGCACACTGCGGGCGCACTGGTGGTATGGCAGCAAACCGGCATTGCTGCCATGAGAATCAGGGGGTATAAATCCCCTATCTTCAAAGAAGTCTGCAAACACAACCCGGCCAACGCGCCGGGTTTTTTGTTTCTGGTGCCCGGCGGACGATCACACCGCCATGGACGCGGCACCACCTATCACGGCAGCCCCGATGGGCTCCTTCCCCAGTCAGATGGCTGGGGTTTTTTATTCAACGCGCTGGAGGCCGCATGTCTGACCCGAGCAACCCTGCACCCATCGGCAAGGCGATTGCCGAGATCCCGTTGTGGATGGCGATCCTGCTGGCCCTGGCATCCGGCCTGAGTGGCGAGATGCTGCGAGCCTCCGCACTGATCGAGCTGAGCTGGCGGCAGATCGCCGCCCGTATCGGCATGCGCTTTGGTGCAGCCGGGCTTGTTGGCATTGCGGTGTTCATGGGTGCCTTTGCTCTCTCGGTGCATCCGTATCTGAGTGCGTGCCTGTGCATTTTCTCGGCCATGCTGGGTGGCGATGTGGCCAGCAGCATATTCGAGCGCTGGGCGGCTAAGCGGGCTGGGGTGTGTGAGGTGCCGCCACATGGGCGAGCCAGTCAAGACGAATAAGATCACCAGCAGCGCTGCCAAGGGTTACGACTACCGATGGCAAAAGGCGCGCTTGGTTTGGTTGGCCGAGAATCCGCTGTGTGCGGAGTGCAAGCGGCATGGCCGGGTGACGCCCGCTACAGTGGTTGACCACAAGGTGCCGCACCGGCTTGGCCAAGCGCTTGCGAGTGGATGCAAGGTTGCCATCGCTGCAGCACGCAAGCTGTTCTGGGACCGGAAGAACTGGCAGTCACTCTGCAAGCCATGCCACGACAGCTACAAGCAGCGGGTCGAGAAGTCCGGCGAGCCTGGATGCTCGGCTGACGGCATCCCACGTAACGCCAGCCACCACTGGAATCAGTGAATCGGCGGGGTGGGGGGCACCCAAAAGTTCAAAACCAACAGAGCCTCGAACGACGGGGGGAACCTCGTTTGCAAGAGCGCGAAAAATGGGTAGGGGGGGTATCGCTGACTGATGCGCTCCTGTGTGAAATCTGAGGTGATTTATGGCCGGAAACGCGAACTCCGGGCGTACCGGCAAGCCGGCTATCGTCCATGTGATCAATGGCAATCCGGGCCGCAAAAGCAAAGCTGCGCTGCACGACGCGCTTGATGCGCCTGCGGTGCCGGTTGGAGCCCCGCCCAAGCCTGACTGGCTGAGCCCGCATGCGTCGGAGGAGTGGGACCGGGTGCTGCCCGATCTGATTACCCTTGGCCTGGTGGCCACGCTGGACATGATGGCGCTGACGTCGTACTGCGAAGCGGTGGCGGACTACCGCACATTCTCCGGTCTGATTACCGAGCGCAACGCCGCCATGCGTGGCAGCGGTGACGTGCAGACCTTCTCCACAGGTGCCAAGCAGATCAGCGTCTGGCGACAGCTGCGCAACGACGCGGAGAAGCGCGCAAACACAGCTGGCGCGCAGTTCGGCTTTTCCCCTATGGCGCGGCGCAACCTGCGAGTGACGACGCCGCCGCAAGGTGAGTTATTCCCCAATGAGCAAAAGGACGCAGCAGCCAAGTACTTCAGCTGACCCTTGCTCGGCGTTTGCCCGAGCGGTCGACTCGGGCCAGGTGGTGGCGGGGCCTGCAGTGCGCAACGCCTGTCGCCGCCACCTGAAAGATCTGGAGCTTGGGCCGAAGCGTGGCTTGCGCTGGGACTTGGATGCAGCCAACCACGCCATTGGATATTTTCAGGACGTGCTGCGGCTTAATGGCGGTGAGTTTGAGGGTAAGCCTTTCCGCGTGCTGGGTTGGCAGGCTTTCGTTATCGGTTCGCTGTTTGGTTGGAAAGGCCCGGATGGTTTTCGGCGCTTTCGTACCGGCTACATCGAGACGGCCAAGGGTAGCGGCAAGTCTCCGCTCGCTGCGGGCATTGGGCTCTATGGGCTGACCTCTGATGGTGAGCCGCGCGCCGAGGTCTACGCGGCTGCGACCAAGAAGGACCAAGCGCAGATCCTGTTTCGGGATGCGGTGGCGATGGTCGATCAGTCTCCGCTGCTGGCAACGCGGATCGACAAGTCCGGCGCCCCTGGGCGGGAGTGGAACCTGGCTCACCATGAGTCGGGTAGCTTCTTTCGGCCAGTGAGTGCGGATGACGGGCAGTCCGGCCCGCGCCCGCACATCGCCCTGCTCGATGAGATCCACGAGCACAAGAACGGCACCGTGGTTGGCATGATGCGAGCGGGTACCAAGTCCCGCCGTCAGGCTTTGATCCTGATGATCACCAACAGCGGTACCGACAAGCACAGCGTGTGCTGGGAGTATCACGAGTACGGCACGCGGATCTGTCGCGCTGGTGCCGCCGGAGCTGGGCCGAATGACGGTCACTTCGATGACAGCTTCTTTGCGTTCATCTGCGATCTAGATGACGGGGACGACCCGTTCAAGGATGAGGCGTGCTGGTACAAGGTGAACCCCAGCCTGATGGATGGGATACCGGGCTTGAAGTATCTGCGCGAGCAGGTGACCGAGGCCCGAGGCATGCCGAGCAAGGTGGCCACGGTGCGCCGCCTGAACTTCTGTCAGTGGGTTGAATCGGCCAGCCCTTGGATTGGGCGCGAGCCTTGGGAGGCCGCGCAGGAGCCGGTTGCTATCGAGCAACTGCTGGGCCGTCGCTGCTGGGGCGGGCTGGACTTGTCCAGTACGCAGGATTTGACCTCCCTGGTGCTGACCTTTGAACCGACCGAGAGCGATCCGGTCTGGCGCATCCTGGCGTTCTTCTGGCTGCCAGAGGATGGCCTGTACGAGAAGGCAGAGCGCGACCGGGTGCCGTATCTGGCATGGCGGGATCAGGGTTGGCTGCTGACCACGCCCGGCAAGGCGATCAACAAGCTGCATGTGATCCACAAGCTGGTTGAGGTGGCTGATCAGTTCGACCTGCAGGGCATCGCTTACGACCGTTGGCGGATTGAAGACCTCAAGATGTTGATTGATGAGGAGGGCTGCAGCCTGCCTCCACTGGTGCCGTTTGGTCAGGGCTTCAAGGATATGGGGCCGGCGCTTGATGAGTTTGAGATTCGCCTGGTGAATGAGCAGGTCAAGCACAACGGCAACCCCGTGCTGACCTGGAACGCCGCTAACGCGGTAACCACCAGTGACCCTGCGGGTAACCGCAAGGTGGCCAAGGACAAGGCCACTGGTCGGGTTGACGGCATTGTGGCGTCGATCATGGCCACCGGCCTCACGATCCGAGAGGATGAATCTGACGGCCCTTCTGTCTACGAGACCCGAGGAGTCCGTTCACTATGAAATTCAACGCACAAGACGTGGCCACTGATGTGGTTGGGCTGGCCGGCGCTGGGCTGCTGTCGTATGGCGCTTGGCTGGTGTATCAGCCTGCTGGCTTCATTGTTCTGGGCTGCCTGCTGCTGGCGTTCGCTTGGCGTATGGCGGGCGATCCGGCTGGACCTGCGTCGCAGGATGAGGAGCAAGGCTGATGGGTATCTTCAATAGCCTGCGCCGCCGAGAGCAACGTGCAGTCACGGTTGTGCCAAAAGAGGTATGGCGCAGCCTGATTGGTGCCAGCACAGCATCTGGCGTAACGGTGACGCCAGAGCTGGCGTTGAAGGTTGCTGTGGTTTATGCCTGCGTGTCGCACCTGGCAGACAGCGTTGCGATGCTACCGCTGAACCTCTACCAAGACGCCTCCGATGATGACCAGAAGAACGCGGTGCTGGCCAAGCGCAACCCGCTCTACAACGTAGTGAAGCATCGGCCCAACCGCTGGCAAACCTCGTTTGAGTGGCGACGGATGATGGCCGGTCACATGCTGCTGCGTGGCAATGGCTACAGCCGAATCATTGGTGGGCGCATGGGGGTTGATGAGCTGATCCCGATGCACCCGGATCGCACCACCCCGTTCTTTGGTGATGACGGTGATATTTACTATCACTACCAGCCGTCCAGGGGGCCGGCAGAGATCCTGCTGCGGGAAGAGGTACACCACTGGCGTGCATTTGGTGGTGACTTGCTGGGGGCACCGTCTCCGATCCAGCTGCACGCAGAAACCATCGGGCTTTCGATGGCTGCCCTAGAGCACGGCGCGCGTGTGTTCAAAAACGGTGCCATTAGCACCGGCTTGCTGAGCCACCCCAAGACGCTGAGCGATCCGGCCTACAACCGGTTGCAGTCGAGCTTTGCCGAGAAGTACGTGGGGCTGGCGAACCACCACAAGCCGATCTTGCTTGAGGAGGGCATGACCTTTGAAAAGCTCAGCCTCAATGCAGACGAAGTGCAGATGCTGGAAACCCGAGTGCATCAGGTTTCGGAGGTGTGCAGCATCTGGCGGATGAATCCGCTGCTGATCGGCCACGGTGACAAAACGTCGACCTGGGGCACCGGGGTTGAGCAGATCACTATTGGCCATTTGACGTTCACCGTGTCGCCGTTGCTGCGCATGATCGAGCAGGCAATGCAGCGCGACCTGCTGAGCCTGCGTGACTTGGACTCCGGCCATTACGTGCGCTTCACCGACAACGCGCTGCTGCGTGTCGATTTGAAGAGTAAGGCCGAGTACTACAAGGCGGCGATTGGTGGCAATAACGGCCCCGGCTGGATGGACCGCAACGAAGTCCGAGCACTGGAAGACTTGAATGCTCGTGATGGGCTGAGTGAGTTCGTTGATCCGGCTGCTTACAAGAGCCAGCCCAAAGAGGGGGGAGCATGAAAAAAGATTTTGAACGGCGGTTCTACAAACCGCAGGAAATGCGCCTGCAGGCGCCAGAGGGTGGCAATACCACGCTGATCGGTGGCCACGCGGCAGTGTTCAACCAGCGCTCCGAAGATCTGGGCGGTTTTGTTGAGCAGATCGCACCGGGTGCGTTCAAGGGCAGCCTGGAGCGAGACGTGCGGGCGCTGATGAATCACAACAGCGATCTGATCTTGGGCCGTACCTCTGCCGGCACACTGCGGCTGGCCGAGGACGACACAGGGCTGAATGTCGAGATTGATACGCCCGATACCAGCTATGCACGCGACCTGCTGGTTAGCATGGAGCGTGGCGACGTGCGTGAAATGTCGTTTGGCTTTCTCACCCTGCAGGATCACTGGGAAAAGGTCGGTGATGTGTGGGTGCGCACGCTGCTGGAAGTCGAGCTGTACGAGGTCAGCCCGGTTACCTTCCCGGCCTACGGGCAGACGGCTATTTCCGCCCGCAGTATGGATCGCTGGAAGGAAGCCAAGGCGGCAGATGCCCCGCCGCCAGATCCGGGAATCATCCACGACGAACACCGCCGTTTGCGCCTGCAGCTGCAGCGCGCGAGCTAAGCCAACCCTAAACCCATACCGGCCCGCTGATGCGGGCTTTTTTGTGCCCGCGAGGACGATATGTCTAAAGACCTGAAAGAACTGCGCAACCAGCGCAACCAGAAACTGGAGGAAGCCCAAGGCATCGTTGATGCTGCTGAATCCGCCAAACGTCAACTCAGTGAAGAAGAGCGCGGCCAGTTTGATGCGCTGATGAAAGATGCCGACACCATCGCGGCTGATATTAAGCGGCATGAGCAGTTGGCCGAGCAGCGCCGCCAGCAGGCCGGTAAGGGTGTTACTGGTTCTGAGCTGGGCATGGAAGAGCGCGAGATCAACCGCTTCAGCGTGGTGCGCCTGATCCGTGCGCTGTCCAACCCGCAGGACACTCGTGCTCAGAAAGATGCAGCCTTTGAGATTGAAGCCTGCCAGGAAGCGGCCAAGCTGCAGGGGCGCACCACTCGCGGCATTGTCATCCCATCTGACATGGGCATGGCGCCGGGCGTGATGGCGCGTATTGAGCGTGAAGGGCGCTCGATGCTGATTCCGGTTGAGGTGCTGTCGCACCGCTCGCAGCTCAACGTGGGCACGCCCACTGCTGGCGGCAACCTGGTGGCCACCGATCTGCTCAGCGGCAGCTTCATCGACAGCCTGGAGAACCAGCTGGCTCTGACCGGCCTGGGGATCACCACGCTGTCTGGCTTGGTCGGTAATGTGCAGATCCCGAAGAAAACCGGCTCTGCGCAAACCTACTGGCTGGCCGAGGATGACGATGTTACCCCCGGCGCGGCCAGTGTCGGGCAGGTGCCGCTGACTCCGAAAACCATCGGCGCCCTGACCGACTTCAGCCGCCAGTTGATGATGCAGTCCAGCATCAGTGTTGAGGCGTTTGTGCGCATGGACCTGATGCGCTCTTTGGCCCTGGGCATCGACCTTGCCGGTATTGCTGGCACGGGCGCCGCCAACCAGCCGCGTGGCGTGCTCAACCAGACCGGGATTGGCAGTGTGGTCGGCGGCGACAACGGCGCGGCCCCGAGCTGGGAAAACATCGTCCAGCTCGAAACCGAGGTGGCGGTGGATAACGCTGACATCGGCTCGCTCGGCTACCTGGCCAACGCCAAAGTGCGTGGCAAGCTCAAGACCACCAAGGTTGATGATGGCTCCGGCATGTTCGTTTGGGACCGCATGAGCCCGAACACCCCGCTGAACGGCTATCGCGCGGCTATCAGTAACCAGGTGCCCGGCAACCTGACCAAGGGTACTGGCGAAGATCTGAGCGCCATTCTGTTCGGCAACTGGGCCGATCTGGTGATGGGGCTCTGGGGCGGCCTTGACCTGCTGGTTGACCCGTTCACCGGTGCCAGCTCCGGCAAGGTGCGCGTTGTGGCGTTCCAGTCGGTGGACTTCGCTCTGCGCCATGCAGAGTCGTTTGCCGCGATGAAGGACGCTATCACCGAGTAATGCTCGGTCCCCTCCAAAGGCTGCAGGGTATCCCTGCAGCTTGCTGACTGGTGAGTACATGAAGATTAAAGCAACGCGCAATACGTCGGCCTCTGGCCGCGACATTTGCAAGGGCGTGACCTACTCGGTGCCAAAAGACTTGAGCGAGGCTGACGCAAAAGCTCTGGTAAAAATCCGCAAGGCTGAATGGGTTGTGGAGGAGGATGACACCGAGCCGAAGGCAAAGGCCAAAGGGGGCGGCAAAGCTGCTGGTAAGACGGGCAGCAAAGCGTCGGCCAAGCCTGCAGAGGGTGGTGCCACTGGGGCTCGGAGTTCTGAGCAGGGCGGCGCCAACCCCGAAGGCGCCACCAATGAAGGCCTTACCACCGACGAGTGATCACCTATGCACATTCGACTGAATCGCACCGCCGCGCCTGCGGTTGAGCCGGTCACGGTCGATCAGGCAAAGGAACAATGCAGGGTGCGTCACTCATCTGCAGATGCGCGCCTTGAGAGGCTGATTGCCTCTGCGCGAGAGCAGGCCGAGGCCCGCACCCGTAGAGCCCTGATCACGCAGGACTGGCAGCAGACGCAATGCCCTAGTGGACGCTGCAGCATCCCGCTGCAGCGCTGGCCAGTGCAGGAGGTGCTGTCGGTTCATGTGGACGGTGTATTGCTCGATCCAAGCGCGTATCGCGCCAATCTGGGTGATGAGGCAAGCGTTGTTGCCAAGGCCGGAGGCTGGCTAGGTGATGAGGTTTTGGTGCTGTTCCGTGCTGGCTATGGCTCGGAGCCTGCAGCGGTACCGGCCAGCCTTGTTGATTGGATGCTGGTTCACATCGCGGACGCCTACGCCAACCCCAATGCCGTGGTGATTGGCACCAGTTCTGGCCGTATGGATTTTGTGGATGACTTGCTAAACCCATTTGTTGTGCCGAGGTAG
>Ga0098074_1000992_pt1 | contig 15993 bp, 15 predicted proteins | sample 32_taG_FD_75064 | JGI IMG/M metagenome (GOLD analysis project Ga0098074, IMG submission 75064) | Marine viral communities from the Gulf of Mexico - 32_GoM_OMZ_CsCl metaG | ecosystem: Environmental > Aquatic > Marine > Oceanic | place: Atlantic Ocean: Gulf of Mexico | collected 2015-07-12
CCGCGATCAGGTCGTGGACGGCGTCGATCCCCTCGAGCCGCCAGCGCTGGTGCAGGGCGGAGAGCTCCCAGGCGCCGGTGGCGCGCAGCGAGACGCCGCGGTGGCCGGTGCGGCGCAGCTCGCCACGGACCACGAGCAGCCAGGAGCCGAAGACGGTCTGGGCGTAGGGACCCTGGGCGTCCTCGAAGAAGGTCGCGTCGATCGGACCGGTGGAGTCGTCGAGGGTGAGGAAGACGACGCGGCGTCCGGTACGGATGGGTGGGGTCTGGGTGGCCACCTTGACCCCGGCGACCAGCAGCTCGGACCGGCTGCGCTGCTGCAGCAGGTCGCGGCTGCGGGTGGTGCCGAGCTCGTCGAGGAACCGGGCGTAGCCCTCGACGACGTGCCGGCTGACGTCGAGGCCGAGGATCTCCAGCTCGGCGGCCATCGACTCGGCCGCGCTCATCTCGGGCAGCCCGGAGATCTCCCCCTCGCGCGGCGCGTCGCCGAGCTCGAGCGCGAGCTGCACCGACTCGACCGGCGCAGGTGCGGCAGTGGCGCGGCTCTGGGCCGCGGCCTTCGCCCAGACCCCCGCGCTGGCGAGGGGATGCCGCTCGAGGTGGCTTCCCTGCTCGCGGGCCTGGTCGCGGGCCTGCGGGTCGGTGCTGTTGCGCAGCCCGGCGTCGTCGACCCGGGTGTCGGCGGGTCGCACCTGGCGAGCCACTCGCCGACCGGCCACACCTCGCCCGCGGGCGGCCTTGTCGACGGCGCGACCGAACCGGTCGAGCTCGGCGACCTGCAGCAACAGGTCGCGGCGGGTGACCCGACCGCGGGCGAGCACCTCGCCGCGGGCCGACCCGATGCCGTAGACCCGGTCGAAGCCGCCGGCGAGCACCAGCCGCTCGACGATCGGCCGGGAGACCCGGGCCCGGTGCCAGAAGTCGGTGAGCGAGGCGTAGGGGCGGGCCGCGACGATCCGCTCGACCTCGGCCGCGCTGATGCCCTTGACCTCGGCCAGCGCCAACCGGATTCCGTAGCTCGATGGTGGTTGAGGTGCGAGCGAGTCCTCGGGAGGTGGTTGAGGTGCGAGCGGAGCGAGCCTCGAAACCCCGACCTGCTCCACCACGAACTCCTTCTCGGAGGCGTTCACGTCGAGGCCGAGCACCTCGATGCCGAGGCGGCGGACGTCGTCGAGGATCAGCCGCTTGGGGTACATGCCGGGGTCGTGCGTGAGCACGCCGGCCAGGAAGTGCGCCGGCCAGTGGGTCTTGAGCCAGGCCGACTGGTAGGTCGGCAGCGCGAACGCCGCCGCGTGCGCCTTGCAGAACCCGAAGGAGGCGAAGGCCTCGATGACCTTCCAGACCTGCTCGACGAAGGCGAGCGGGTACCCGCGCCCGAGTGCGCGCGGGTGGAACCAGACCCGGGTCTGCTCCATGCCGTCGCGGTCGCCGAGCGCACGACGCTTCTCGTCGGCCTCGGCGTAGGAGATGCCGGTGAGCTCGGCGATCATCATGATCACCTGCTCGTGGAAGACCACCACGCCGTTGGTCTCGCGCAGGATCGGGCGCAGGTCGTCGTGGAGGTAGACCGGCTCCTTCCACCCGTGCTTGGCGTCGAGGTAGGGCGTGATCATGTCGCTCTTGACCGGCCCGGGTCGGAACAGCGAGATGTCGGTGATGATCTCGCCGAAGTCGTCGATGCCGGACTTGCCGATCAGCTCGCGCTGGCCGGGCGACTCGATCTGGAAGACGCCGAGGGTCTGGGCGCTGCTGATCATGGCGTAGGTGGCGGGGTCGTCGAAGGGCACCTGCGTCTCGTCGTCGAGGTCGATCTCGACGCCGTCGACCCGCTGGACCTCGGCCACCGCGTGGGCCATCGAGCTCTGCATCCGGATACCGAGCACGTCGAGCTTGAGCAGGCCGAGGTGCTCGACGTCGTCCTTGTCGAACTGGCTCATCGGGAAGCCGGCGAAGCTGGCCTCGACCGGGGTGCGGTCGAGCAGGGTGGCGTCGGAGAGCAGCACGCCGCACGGGTGCATGGCGACGTGACGGGGCAACCCGTCGAGACGTTCGACGAGGTCGAAGAACAGGTCGAGCCGCTGCTCGCTCAAGCCCCCGGCGCGCAGCTCGGGCAACTCGCGCAGGGCGACCCGGGCGTCGCGGGCGCGGATGTGGGGGAACGCCTTGGCGATCGCGTCGGTCTCGCCCGGTGGCATGCCGAGCGCTCCCCCGACATCGCGGACGGCGTGCCGCACCCGATAGGTGTCCATCATCGAGACGGTCACGCAGCGTTCGCCGCTGTAGCGGTCGAGGATCGCCTCGTAGACCTCGAGCCGGCGCGCGGACTCGACGTCGACGTCGATGTCGGGCAGGGCACCGCGCAGCGGGGAGAGGAAGCGCTCCATGAGCAGCCCGTGCCGGATCGGGTCGACGCCGGAGACCCCGAGGAGGTAGTTGACCAGGCTGCCCGCGCCCGAGCCGCGCGCGGCGCACCGCACCCCCATCTCGCGGATCAGGTCGGTGATGTCGCCGACGGTGAGGAAGTAGGAGGCGTAGCCCAGGCCGCGGATCAGCTCGAGCTCGTCGTCGAGACGCTTCCAGACGACCTGCCGGCCACCGGTGCCGTAGCGCCGGCCGATGGCCGACTCGCACCGGGCTCGCAGCGCCTGGTCGGCACTCGCGTGCTCGTGTGCGGTGGAGAGCTCGAACTCCGGGAAGTGCACCTCGCCCAGCCCCAGGTCGGTGCGGGGGTCGAGGGCGCAGCGGTCGGCGAGCTTGCGGGTCTCGCTGAGCAGCCGGGTGGCTGCCCGCTCGCCCAGCCCGGCCGCGGTGGCGATCTCCTCGGCGACCTCGTGCATCTGCTTGCCGGACTTGAGGTAGCCCTCGGCGTTGCGGCGCTCGAGGTGGCGCTGGTCGAGGGCCACCAGCCGGCGGGCGGCGTCGAGCACGTCGATGGTGATCGCGTCGCGACGGTCGGCGTAGCGCACCGCGTTGGTCAGCACCGCACCCACACCGTGCCGGTGCGCGAGGCCGGCCATCCGGGCCGCGTGCGGCGTGGTACCCGCGCCCCAGACCGACTCGGCACCCGCCGGCAGCCGGTGGCTGACCAGCTCGACGACCAGGTGGCTACGGGGCACCAGCTGCTGCCACGGCGCCAGGGCGAGCTCGGCCAGGTCGTCGCGGCGCCGGGTGGCGGCCAGCCCGACCTCGGAGTCGGGACCCAGCAGCACCGCGAGGTCGCCGCTGGCCAGCAGCTCGGCCACCCCGGCCGGGAGCGCGCCGAGGTCGAGCACCGGGCTGCCGCGCTCACCGGCCAGGTGCACCGCCGAGATGAGCCGGCAGACCGCCGCCCACCCGGCCCGACCGCCGTGGGTGTCGGCGCTGGCCAGGAACGTCGCCCGCGCCTGCCCCCCGCGTTCGATCGGCAGGTCGCGGTAGGCGCCCCCTCGGGTGGGGGTGCGGGTGGGGGTGGGGGTGGGGGTGGCACGGTGGGCCCCCCGGTACGCGAGGTTGACCCCGAGCACCGGGCGGATGCCGGCTCGTCCGCAGGCCTGGGCGAACTTCACCGCGCCGTAGGTGCCGTCGCGGTCGGTCAGGGCGAGGGTGTCCATCTCCTGCTCGACGGCCCGCTCGACCAGCACGTGCGGGTGGGACGCGCCGTACTGCAGCGAGTAGCCCGAGGAGACGTGCAGGTGGGTGAAGGGATCGGACACGGATGCTCCAGTCGGTTTCGACCCCTGACTGACGGACTGCTCGTGCTCTGGCTGCTCAGCTCACTCGGCTGACCAGCTGTTCGCGCAACGGCGCGTGCGGCACCAGGCCGAGCGCCTGCTCGACCACCGCGAGGAACCGGTCGGCGTCGCGGACGAGGTCGTCGGCCTCGCGCTCGGTGATGGTGCGGGCCGACCCGGTCTCGGCCGCGGCCCGCTTGGCGGCGCCGGCCGCGAAGAACGTGGCCCACTCCCCCAGCTCGGGGGCGACCTCGGCCAGCAGCACCCAGGCGTTCTTCTGCGGACGTCGTCGGGTCGGCTCGGGTCGGGCCCGCGCGGCCAGCAGGGCGGCAGCCGCCCGCAGGGCGGCGACGTGGGCGCAGGCGTAGCGGCCGGCCAGCTCGGGAGTGGCCACCGCCTCGGCCAACGACTCCGCCGAGCGCAGCAGGTAGGAGTGCGTGGTGGCCGGCAGGTCGTAGGGGTTCATGGGCGTGCTCATCGTCATCTCCGTCCGTCAGTCCGCGCAGCCGATGAGCTGCCACCGGCCGTCGGTCCAGTCGAAGCTCAGCTCGAAGACCCCGTCGGTCTCCAGGCCACCGCGCCCGGCCTCGACCCGCCACAGCTCGCGCTCGCCGAGCAGGTCTCCGGCCGAGCGCAACCGCGCCGGCTCTCCCGGCACCGAGGAGTCGGTGCCGAGCGCCGCGTGCACCTCGGAGGACTGCCACCACGCGCCGGTCTCGACCCAGCGCGCGAGCACCCGACGCACCTTCCACAGCCGGCCCCGCCACAGGAACTGCTCGGGACCCTCGATCTCGAGACCTTCGACCTCGGCTCCGTGGACCCGTCCGCGACGGACCTCCACGGGATCTTCGTAGCGCCGCATGGCCGCCTCCTGGGTCAGGTGAGCTGTGCCGGCGGGGCCGGGGGTCGAGGTCGGCCCCGCCGGGATCGAACATGTGTTCGAACAACCCGAACAGTACCTCGCCCCACCGACACCCCGTCAAGGGCGGGATCAGCGCTCAGCCCGGATCCACCGATCTCCGCCTGCTACGCGCCACCATCCGGGCGCGCTGGCGGCGTTGCCGCCGCTCGACGGACCACCAGTACGCCGTCGCGACGGCGCCTTGCCATCACACCCGCCTGGTGACACTCGCGACGCCGGCCATCGGCGGACCCGGGCTCAGCCCGAATCCACCGAACTCAGGGCCGGGGGGCGACCTCGGGGGTCGAGCTCGGCGTACGCCCGGTGACGTAGGCGTGCGTCGTGGGCAGGTAGAGCAGCACCAGCAACAGCGCGACGAGCACCAGCGCGACCACCGAGGACACCACGAACAGCGCGGGTGGATCGGTGCGCACCCCCGACAGGGTCGCGATCGCGATCAGCACGAATCCGGCCGCCAGGCAGTGCCGCGCCCAGTTCACGCCGTCTCGGAAGAGCGCCATCAGCACCAGCACCAGGCTCGAGACCACGACGTAGAGCACGATCACCACCGGCGTGAACGACGGCGGCACCCGGGTGTCGTCGGCCGAGACCCCCTGCCCGCCCCACGCCGCGACCAGGTCGTCGTCGAAGACGACGGCGAGGACGGTGACGGCCAGGGCGAGCAGCACCAGCAGCCAGACCAGCTGCACCGCCCGCGTCACCGACGTAGGTCGCGCCTCCATCCCCGCCTCCATCCCCGCCTCCATCACTGCCTCCACATCTGCTGCGTCCATGAGCTGTGGACGTCTGCTGTCTGCTCGCTAAGGTCGCACGCGTGTCGAGCGAGCCGAAGAACGAGCACCCGATGGTGGCACGCTTCCGTGCCGAGCACGCGCGCCTGGGGGGCACGGGTGAGATCGTCATTCTGCCCGACTCGGTGCACACCGCGGCGCTGGCCGCCCAGGCCCTGGGCTGCGAGGTCGGTGCCATCGCCAACAGCCTGCTCTTCGACGCCGACGGGAGCCCGGTGCTGGTGCTCACCTCGGGCGCCCACCGGGTCGACACCGCCAAGGTCGCGGCCACCATCGGCGTGCCCCGGCTCACCCGGGCCACGCCGGAGTTCGTGCGCGAGCACACCGGCCAGGTCATCGGTGGCGTCTCCCCGCTCGACCACCCCGCGCCGGTGCCCACCTACCTCGACCCGTGGCTGCAGCAGCACCCCGTCGTCTGGGCCGCGGCCGGACACCCGGCTGCGGTCTACGCCACCACCTACGACGAGCTCGCGACGATGACCGGGGCCACCCCCGTCGACGTCGAGTAGACAGTCGAACAGAGAGGCTCCTCATGGAGATCTGGCACAACCCGTCCTGCTCGAAGAGCCGCACCGCGCTGGCCGCCCTCGAGGCCGCCGGTCACGCACCGACCGTGCGGCGCTACCTCGACGACCCGCCGACCGCCCTCGAGCTGCTCGAGGTGCTCGACCGGCTCGGTCTCGAGCCGTGGCAGCTCGCCCGCGCCAAGGAGACCCGCGAGGCCGGCATCGACCGGCCCCGCGAACCCGACCAGCGCCAGGCCTGGATCGACGCCCTCGCGGCCAACCCGCGCGCGATCGAGCGGCCGATCGTGCTGACCGACGACGGCGCCGGCACGGTCGCCCGCGACCCGGAGACCCTCGCCCAGGTCGTGGGCTGAGACCCACCTGACCCGGCCTGCACTAGGTTCACCGCCATGGCACGGGTTGTGGTGATCGGTGGCGGCTACGGCGGCCTGGCGAGCGCGGCACGGTTGAGCAAGCTGGGGCACCAGGTGACGCTCATCGAGGCCGGGCAGCAGCTGGGTGGCGCGCTGAGCACGGTCTCGGCCGAGGGCTTCACGTGGGAGTCCGGCCCGACGACGACGCTGGTGCCGGCCGTCGTCCGTGACCTGTTCCGCAAGAGCGGTCGCCCGCTCGAGACCGAGCTCGGTGGCGACCTGGTGCCGCTCGAGGTGGTGCGCGAGCACCGCTTCGAGGACACGTCCGTGCTGCGGCTGCCCGCCGGCTCGCGGGCGGCCCAGACCGCGGCGTTCGAGGAGCTGCGTCCCAAGCTGGGGGCGGCCTGGGAGGCCCACGTCGACTCCTACGAGGAGGTGTGGGAGGTGCTGCGGCGCCACTACTTCGAGGAGCCGTGGACCCCCGACGCGCTCCCTGCGGAGGTCAGGCGCCTCTTCGACAGCCGCGAGACCATGCACAAGCGGCTGCGCCGGGCCTTCCGCGACGACCGCCCGGCCTCGGTGGCGGCCTACCCCTTCGAGTCGGCCGGGCACGACCTGCGCAACGTACCGTCGTGGGCGGGTCTGGAGACCTACCTCGAGCAGTGCTTCGGCGTGTGGACCGTGCCCGGCGGCATGCACCGGCTGCGCGACCTGCTCGCGGAACGGTTGAAGCTCCGCGAGGTCGACGTCCTGCTCGACTCATCGGCGCTCGACGTCGTCGTGCGGGAGGGCCGGGTGGCCGCGGTCAGCACCCTGCTCGGTGAGGTCGCCGCCGACGCCGTGGTGTGTGCCGTCGACCCGCGCCGACTGCCGTCGGTGGCGCACCTCGTGGAGCGCACGATGCCGGCGCTGCCACCGGTGATCACCCACCTCGGGCTCGAGGGCGAGGTTCCGGACATCCCGCACGAGACGGTCATCCACGGCAACCCGATGATCACCATCCGCCCCGGGGGCACGGCGCCCGACGGCGGCACCTGCTGGACCCTGACCGGGCGTGGGCGCCTGGCCGAGGACATGGTGATGACCCTGGCGCGGGCGAAGATCCGCGTGCGCGACCAGGTGGTCGCCCGCATCGACCGCTCACCTCTGGAGCTCGTGCAGACCTGGGGCGGCTCGCCGTTCGGGACGTTGTGGCAGGGCCGTGGGACGGTGCGTGACCGCGTCGGGCCGACCACCCCGATCGGCGGCCTCTACACGGCCGGCTCGCACGCCACCCCCGGTGCCGGACTCGCCTTCGTCGGGCTCTCCGCGGCCCTGGTGGCCACCTCGATCGGCGAGGCCTGACCCGACAGTCAGGTCAGCGCCCAGGTCACCTCGACGCTGACCGAGATCTCCTCCGAGCCGGGCTCGAACGCGACGTCGGACTTGGCAGCCAGGAACATCATGCGGGGCGGAGCGCCGCTGCCGCCCTCGACGACGGCGAGCACCTCACCCAACGCGCCACCGGCCAGGCCCGCCAGGTGCGCGGCCCGATGGCGGGCGTCGTCGAAGGCGCGCTCGCGGGCGATCCGTGCCGCATCTGCGGAGGGGGTGGCCGTCAGGCTGACGCCGTCGATGCGTACCCGGTCGCCGACCTCGTCGACCAGCAGCTGCACCAGCCGGCCCGCGACCTCGAGGTCGCGGCAGCTCACGGTCAGTGCGTGTCGGGCCTCCCCGGACGTCGGCCGTGGACCCTCCTCGTAGACCGGGTAGACCTCCAGGCCCTCCGATGAGACCGCTCCGACGTCGACGTGACGAGCCGCGATCTCGACCACCTGGGCGCGCGCCGACTCCGCACCCGACAGCGCGTCGCTGAGCCCGGCTGCTCGCTGTACCGCGGAGACCCGCACCACCGCGGCATCCCGCGGCACCTGCACGTGGCCGTGACCACTCACGGTGACGGTGCGCGGCGCGGAGGTCATGCGGTGATCTGCAGCCGCTCGAAGATCTCGCGCGTGGCCTTGGAGAAGTTCAGCGTGTAGAAGTGCAGGCCCGGTGCCCCACCGTCGAGCAACTCCTCGCAGAGCTCGGCCGAGGCGGCGATACCGGCCGCACGGACGTCGGCGGGGTCGCTGTGGGCGGAGATACGTGCGACCACGTCGTCGGGCACGGCCGCGCCGATGAGCTCGCCCTGGCGCTGGATGGCGCTCAGGTTCAGGATCGGCATGATCCCGGGCAGGATCGGGATGTCGACGCCGCGGTCACGCACCCGCTGCACCAGGTCGAAGTAGTCCTGGGCCTTGAAGAACATCTGGGTGACCGCGAACTCCGCACCGGCACGCGCCTTGGCGACCAGCACGTCGGCGTCGGCGTCGCGGGAGTCGGCGGCCGGGTGGCCCTCCGGGAACGCCGCTACACCGATGCGGAAGTCGCCGCGCGACCGGGCGAGCTCGACCAGCTCGGTGGCGTAGTTCAGGCCGCCGTCGGTGGGCGTCCACGGGGCGCTGGGGCCCTCGGTGGGGTCGCCGCGCAGGGCCATCAGGTGGTGCACCCCGGCGTCGACGTAGGTGTCGAGGATGCCCTCGAGCTCGCCGCGGGTGTGACCGACGCAGGTCAGGTGCGCCATCGGGGTCAGCGAGGTCTCCCGGGCGATCCGACCGGTGATCTCGACCGTGGTGTCACGGGTCGAGCCGCCCGCGCCGTAGGTGACCGAGACGAAGGTCGGCTGGTAGGGCTCGAGCTCGTTGATGGCCTTCCACAGCCGGTCGGTGCCGGCGTCGTCCTTCGGCGGGAAGAACTCGAAGGAGATCGAGCGCTCGCCGTCGTTGATCAGCTCGGCCATGCTCCGGCCTCGACCCGTTGCCATGGGAGGGAGGTTAGGGCTCTAACCTCGGAACGTGGGTATCGGCGACGCCTCCTGGGACGACGCAGGATTCCGCACCGAGCTCGACGCGACCATGGCCGGTTTCCTCGACCAGCAGGGTGCACTGCTCACCCCCCTCGGACCGGACGCCGCCCGCTTGGTGGCCGAGGCGCGCGTGGCCGTGGCCGGCGGCAAGAAGTTCCGCGCCGCCTTCTGCCACTGGGGCTACCGGGCCGTGGAGCCCTCGCCGGTCGACGACCTCGCGCTGCTGCGGGCGTGCGCGTCGCTCGAGCTGCTGCACGCGAGTGCCCTCGCCCACGACGACCTGATGGACGCCTCCGACACTCGCCGCGGACGCCCGGCCACGCACCGCGCGTTCGCCACCGAGCACGTCGCGGCCGGATGGCGCGGCGACGCCGAGCAGTACGGCGCCGCGGCCGCGATCCTGCTCGGTGACCTGCTGCAGGGCTGGGCCGACGAGCTGCTGCGCCGCTGCGGCCTCGGGTGGGACCGCGTCGGACCCGCGCTCGAGGTCTTCGACCTGTGCCGCAGCGAGGTGATCGCCGGACAGTTCCTCGACGTGTCGGTGCAGGCGCGCGGCCACGCCGACGTCGAGGCCGCGATGACGGTGCTTCGCTACAAGTCGGCGAAGTACTCCATCGAGCGGCCCCTGCACGTCGGTGCCGCGCTGGCCGGCGCCGGTGCGGACACGCTCGCAGCACTCACCGCGTTCGGGCTGCCGCTCGGTGAGGCCTTCCAGCTGCGCGACGACCTGCTCGGCGTCTTCGGCGACCCCGCCACCACCGGCAAGCCGGCGGGCGACGACCTCGTCGAGGGCAAGCGCACCGTGCTCGTGGCGCTGGCGCTGGCCGGCTCGAGCGACACCGATCGGCAGGTGCTCGACCGCTCGCTCGGCACCCCCCTGACACCGCCCGACGTCGAGCGGCTCCGCTCGATCATCGACGGCAGCGGCGCGCGCGAGGAGGTCGAGACCAAGATCGCCCAGCTCTCCGAGGTGGCCGTCGACGCGTTGGAGGGCGCCGACCTGGACGAACAGGCACGCGGCGTCCTGCGTGGCCTGGCCGCAGCCGTCACCCAGCGCGCCGTCTGATCCCGCCCGGCTCAGTCGAGCAGCGGGACGCCGGGGTCCGGCCCGTCGCCGCGCAGCACCAGCGCCACGGCCGACCCGAGCAGCTCGACGGCGAGCGCGAAGAGCCGCGGCTCGGCGCGAGCGAGCACCGACCAGGTGTCCCAGAGCACCAGCTGGCGGCCGCTCACGTCGCGCAGGCAGTCGGCGAGGGCGTCGAGGTTGCGCCCGTAGTGCTCGGGAAGGCCGAGCGCCTCCTCGATGGCGGCGTGGAACTCCGCCGGCGTCTGGATCCGGGCCCCCTCGAGGTGGGCGAACCGCCAGCCGACGTGCTCGACGATGTCGCGGACGTCGTCGAGCCGGCTGTTCGACTGCCACCGGTAGGCGCCGTGCGGACGGCGTCCGCCCAACAGCTCCGCCAACCCGCTCATCGAGCCCCCGTCACGGTCTGATCCTCGAGAACGAGGCGTAGTGGTCGTCGGTCCAGTACCGCTCACCACTGCCGCCGGCGACGATCCGGCGGGCGCCGCGATCGTCGGATCCCGGCGTGATGACCGTGTACTCCGCGTAGTAGCCACGCGGCTGGTCGGGCAGCAGCCCCTCGTAGTTGCCGAAGGTCGAGCCGTCCTGGTCGTAGTCGAAGGGTCCGCCGGCCTCGATGCGACGCAGCACGTCGGCGGCCGGCACCGGAAGGTCGGCCACGTCGACGTAAGGCAGTCCGAGCGCGTCGGCGGTGGCGGTCGGCGACGGCGCGGCCGGCGACGTGCCGGTGCCGGGATCGCGGCCGCTGACCAGCCAGATGCCGATCGCGAGGGCCAGCACCAGCAGCACGGCTCCGAGCCCGCTGCTGGATCGGCGCGCAGAACGGTCAGAAGGCAAGGGCCTGGGCCCGGCGCTTGACCTCGGTGCCCCGGTTCTCGCGCAGCGCGTCGATCGGCCGACCCGGGAGGTCCTGGTCGATGAAGAGCCAGGCGATGCACTCGCGGTCGTCGTAGCGGTTGTCGTGCATGACCGTCAGCAGGCCCTTGAGTCCCTTGACCGGGAGACCGTCCTGGAGGAGCAGCGCCGGCACCTGCTGGCCGGCACCGGGCGTCGGGACGGCGGCGGCGAGCTCGTGGTCGCGGATCATCGTGCGCACCTTGGCGACCGTGACGTCGAGCTGGCGAGCGGCCTCGGCCCAGTCGATCCAGTCGGTCACCAGCGCCGCGAGGTCGGCGTCCGCGAGGGTCGGTTCGGAGCTCATGGCGTCATGATCCCACGCGCACCAGGCACGCCCACAACGGCGCGGAACCGCGCCACGCCGGGCCGTGCCAGCCCGGCGGGCGGCCACCGCGACCGTAGGATGACCCCGTCCGGAGCCTTCCCCCTCTGGAGCAGGAGGGTCGACGTGGAGCACGATGCCGTGGTCGGTCGCGTCCTCGACGGGCGCTACCGCATCGGCGCGCGGGTGGCCCGTGGCGGCATGGCCAGCGTCTACGAGGCCCTCGACCTGAGGCTCGACCGGACGGTCGCGGTCAAGGTGATGCACGCCGGGCTCGGCGACAGCGCCAGCGACCACGAGTTCGCCGAGCGCTTCGTGCGCGAGGCCCGCAGCGCCGCCCGCCTCTCGCACCCCAACGTGGTGGCTGTCTACGACCAGGCCGACGACGACGGCACGGTCTTCCTCGCCATGGAGCTCGTGCCGGGACACACCCTGCGCGACACGATCGTCAAGGAAGCCCCGATGAGCCCGAGCAAGGCGCTCGCGCTGATGGAGCCGGTGCTCTCGGCGCTCGCGGCCGCCCACCGCTCCGGGCTGATCCACCGCGACGTGAAGCCCGAGAACGTGCTGATCGCCGACGACGGCCGGGTCAAGGTCGCCGACTTCGGGCTGGCCAAGGCAATCAGTGCCGACACCCAGCACACCGCCACCCAGGGCGTGCTCATCGGCACCGTCTCCTACCTCGCGCCCGAGCTGGTCGTCGACGGGCGCGCCGACGCCCGCGCCGACGTGTACGCCGCCGGTGTCGTGCTCTACGAGCTGCTCACCGGCGTGAAGCCGCACGAGGGCGAGTCGCCGATCCAGGTGGCCTACAAGCACGTGCACCACGACGTCCCCCCGCCGTCCGAGCGCGTGCCCGACCTCCCGGCGTACGTCGACGCGCTGGTCGCGCGGGCCACGGCGCGCGAGCGCGGCCTCCGCCCGGCCGACGCCGGCGTGATGCTGCACCAGCTGCACCGGGTGAGCCACGCGCTCGCCGACGGCGTGCGCGACGACCCCGAGCTCACCTTGGACCTCGCTCCGATGACTCTCCTGACGGCCACCGGGGTGCTCGACGTCGAGCCGGTGCGCGAGTACCTCGACCCCGACCTCACCCAGCCGGTCGTCATGACGCCTGCGCCGTTCACCGTGCGCGAACCGACGACGACCTTCCAGCCGGCCACCGCCCCTCGTCCTGAACCGGTCCTGGCCCCCACGCCGAAGCAGCCCCGGCAGAGGCCCCCGAAGCCACCGCGGCGACGTCGCCGCGGCATCGTCCTGCTCGTGCTGGCGCTGGTGCTCGCGCTGGGCATCGGTGGCGGTGCCTTCTGGTACGGCTGGGCCCGCTACGACAGCGCCCCGGGGGTCGTCGGCCTGACACAGGCGGCGGCCGAGCGTGCACTGGCCGACGCCGACCTCGAGCTCGTCTACACCGACCCGGTCTACGACTCCGACGTGCCGGCCGGCACCGTCGTGGACGCCGATCCGGGCAAGGGTGCCCAGGTGCTGGCGGGCGACACGGTCACCCTCACCCTCTCGCTCGGGAAGCTCCGCGTGCCCCAGGTGCGCGGCCTGAGCGAGGACGACGCCCAGGACAAGCTGATGGCGCGCCAGCTGGAGTTCGGCGAGAGCATCCCGCGGTTCTCCGAGACCACCCCAGACGGCACGATCCTCGCCAGCCGCCCCAAGCAGGGCACCGAGCTCAAGCCGGGCGACGTCGTCGACCTGATTATCAGCAAGGGGCGCAAGCCGATCCCGGTCGAGAGCTGGGTGGGCAAGCAGGTCGACCGTGCGCGCACGGTGCTCGAGAAGCGCGGACTCGTCGTGATCGTCGACGACGAGCAGTACAACGACACCGTGCCGAAGGGCGGCGTGATCAGCCAGAACCCCTCGAGCGGCACGCTGTTCCGACGCGACGAGGTGCACATGACGGTGTCGCTGGGCGTCGAGATGATCGAGGTGCCGAGCGTGCGCGCCACCGGCGTGCAGTCGGCCGAGGACAAGCTGCGTGCCCTCGGCTTCGACGTCGACGTCGTGCAGGACAACGTCTACTACGGCATCGGGTTCGCCACCCGCACCGACCCTCCGGCCGGGAGCATGGCTCCGCGGGGCAGCACGATCACCCTGTACGTCGTGTGAGCCCGGCCGGGCAGTAGCGTCCGGCGTCATGCGCAACCCGGTCGGCACCCACGTGCTCGTGGGCGCCGGGCTGGTCAAGGGCGCGCTGGCCTCGGCCGAGGAGCTCGGCTGCGAGACGATCCAGGTGTTCGTCGGCAACCCGCGCGGCTGGGCGTTGAGCCCGGGCAAGCCGGCCGAGGACGCCGCGTTCCGCGGGGCCATCGCCGAGCGCGGGATGCGGGTGTTCATCCACACGCCCTACCTGGTGAACCTCGGGTCGCCGACGCGGACGACGTACGAGAACTCGGTGGCGCTCGTGGCGCACAACCTGCGCCGCGCCGCCGAGATCGGCGCGGAGGGCGTGGTCGTGCACACCGGCTCGTACGTCGAGCCGCAGGGCGACCCGACCGGTGCCACCGAGCGCCACGCGGCAGCCCTGGGCCAGGTGCGAGAGGGGCTGCTGCCGCTGCTGGAGACCCTGGGCGACGACGCCCCCTGGCTGCTGCTCGAGCCGACCGCGGGCCAGGGCCGCTCGCTGTGCGCCGGCGTCGAGGACCTCGCGCCGTACCTGGCCGCACTCGACGACCACCCCAAGGCCGGGATCTGCCTCGACACCTGCCACGTGTTCGCCGCTGGCGCGCCGCTCGACGAGCCGGGTGGCACCACATCCACGGTCGACCGGATCGTGGAGCTCGGTGGACCGGGACGGCTCCGGCTGGTGCACGCGAACGACTCGATGGACGTGCGGGGCGCGTTCAAGGACCGGCACCAGAAGATCGGCGACGGATTCATCGGCGTCGGCGCCTTCCGCGAGCTGCTCGCCCACCCGGCCACCGACGGCGTCCCGTTCATCCTGGAGACGCCGGGCTCGCGGTCGGTCGACGACCCCGACATCGCCCTGCTCAAGAGCCTGCGATGACCTCGCGGGCCCGACTGGCCACGCTGGCCCTGCTCGCGATGACCGCGTGCTGGGGCTCGACCTTCATCCTGATCAAGGACCTTCTCGACCGGGTGCCGACCCTCGACTTCCTGGCGGTGCGGTTCGCGATCGCAGGGCTGGTGATGGTGGCGGTCGCGCCCCGCACCCTGCGTCGGCTCTCGCCGTCCGCCCGGCGGCAGGCGTTGGTGCTCGGCGGCCTGTACGGCGTGGCCCAGATCCTGCAGACCGCCGGCCTCGCGCACACCGCGGCGAGCGTGTCGGGGTTCGTGACGGGGCTGTACGTCGTGGCGACCCCGCTGCTCGCAGCGGTGCTGTTGCGCACCCAGATCTCGGCCGTCACCTGGGCTGCCGTCGCGCTGGCGACGGCCGGGCTCGGCGTGCTCACCCTCGACGGGCTGTCGCTTGGCTACGGCGAGTCGATCACCCTGGTGGCGGCGATCCTCTACGGCCTGCACATCGTGGCGCTCGGGGCCTGGGCGACGTCCGAGGACGCGCTCGGCATGTCGATCGTGCAGCTGCTCGTCATCGCGCTGATCTGCCTGCTCGCCACCGCACCCGACGGCATCGTGCTGCCCGACCGCGCCTCCGACTGGCTCTCGGTCGTCTACATGGCACTCTTCGCCGGCGCGCTCGCGCTGATCACCCAGACCTGGGCCCAGGCGCACCTCGCGCCCACCCGCGCGGCGATCGTGATGAGCATGGAGCCGGTCTTCGCCGCGACGTTCGCAGTCGGGCTGGGTGGCGAGTCGGTCACCTGGCGGTTGCTGCTCGGTGGCGTGATGGTGCTGAGCGCGATGCTCGCCGTCGAGCTCGGCCCGCGACGTCCGCTCGAGGGCGAGGTGCAGCACCTCGCGGTGTGAGCCGGCCTCGCTGCCACCGGTCCGCATGCTGAATTCGCTCGCGAAGCACTCCCACCACCGGGCTACAGTCACCGACATGTCGCTGACCTATTTCTTTGGACACCTGCCGGGAGCTCCCGTGCAGGCCCGTCCCTAGGACAGCGCCCGCACCCACAACGCCCCGGCCACCGGCCCGGGGCGTTTGTCATGTCGGGGCCGAGCACCGGAGCCCGAACACGAACAGAGGAAAACCATGGTCGTCGTCATGTCACCGGACGCCACCGACGAGGACGTCGCGCACGTCGTCGCCCGCGTGGAGGGAGTCGGCGGAGAGGCGTTCGTCAGCAAGGGCGTACTCCGCACGATCATCGGGCTGGTGGGCGACATCGAGTCGTTCCACCACCTGAACCTGCGCACCCTCAAGGGCGTCGCCGACGTCCACCGGATCTCCGACCCCTACAAGCTGGTGAGCCGGCAGCACCACCCCGACCGGTCGACCGTCTGGGTCGGCCCCGCGGGCACGCGGGTACCGATCGGTCCCGACTCGTTCACGTTCATCGCCGGACCGTGCGCCGTCGAGTCGGCCGACCAGACCCTCGAGGCCGCACAGATGGCGAAGTCGGCC
>Ga0098074_1000993_pt1 | contig 15980 bp, 13 predicted proteins | sample 32_taG_FD_75064 | JGI IMG/M metagenome (GOLD analysis project Ga0098074, IMG submission 75064) | Marine viral communities from the Gulf of Mexico - 32_GoM_OMZ_CsCl metaG | ecosystem: Environmental > Aquatic > Marine > Oceanic | place: Atlantic Ocean: Gulf of Mexico | collected 2015-07-12
ACCGTAAAGAAGTAAAGGGTGTTGCTAGTGACGCACTTGAAGCCATAAAATCGCCGGTTCGCACAGCGAAAGAGTTTGGTAAAGAAGCCGCTGACTTTTATCGTATTATGACAGGCGGCGGTAAATCTGCTAAAGCAATTAAAAAGCAGATGGGTAAAGATGTTAAGAAAGCAGATAAAGCAGCGTTTGACTTTTTACTAAAAACAGTTTTATCACCTGAACAAATTAAAGCAGCTACTCAACCAAAGGAACCACAAGCATGAGCAAATCAAGATTAGATAAAGTATTAGATCAGATGCCTAGTCACTCTGATATGGGCAACGAAGACCTTAAAACTCTCATAGCAGAGTTTATTATGGACCAACAAGACGATGATGTTGAGAAAAAACGTGGCACACGTTCAAGGTTAAAGTTAGATGCCTTAAAATTACTTGCTGAAATAATTAAAAACGAATCTGGCGGCGATATTAACGACGCAATTCTCGGTATTATAGCAGGTAAATCATCAGATGAATAAGACACAACAAGCAAAAATACTCAAAGAAGTAAAATTATGTAAAGATGACTTTGAATATTTCGCAAATACTTACTTAAAAATCATCAATAAAGATGATAAACTAGTTCCGTTACACCTAAATAACATACAAAGTAGTATTCATGAAGAACTTAAAGACAATTCTTTCCTATGCATCCTCAAATCTAGACAGATGGGTTCATCAACCTATATTGCTGCTCGTTTTTTTTGGGAAGCTTTGTTTAATACTAATACTCGTATCGCTGTTGTGGCTCATACCCACGCCGCTGTAAAAAACATCTACCAAATCTACCAAAGATTCTACCAATACCTACCTTCTTTTTTAAAAATCCAAACAACTGCGGCATCTGCCAACGAATTAGCGTTCGTTACTGGCTCATCTATTAAGATTGGCACCGCAAACAGCCAAAATTTTCGTGGTTCTACCTTTACTTGCATCCACGCATCAGAAGTTGCCTTCTGGAACGACATGAATACTACTATTCAGTCGCTTTTCCAGACAGCATCTAACAATCCAACCATCATCTTGGAAACAACCCCCAAAGGTCTTAACGATTTTTACCTTTTTTGGACTGATGAAAACGCTTATAGCAAGTTATTCTTGACTTGGTTAGACCACGAAGAGTATAAATTAAAGAAATTACCCCGCAAGTGGAAGCAAACAGACGTAGAAAAAGAATATATTAGGGAAAACACACTATCTCCAGAGCAAATTAACTGGTTTCAATACACACTTCGCACTCGTTGCGGTAATAATATTCACACTTTTAAGCAAGAATACCCAATTAAAGGCGAAGATGCGTTTATTGCATCAGGAACTTTTGTTTTCCCCCAGTTTACAAAACAATTACTCAAGCCACCTACCAAGTTTGGGTGGCGTTTCTTTTCAAAACCCAACAAATACAAAACATACATACTTGGAATTGACACGGCATCCGGTTCACCTGACGGTGATTACAGCGCTGCTGTGCTTATTGACATAACTAACCGTGATGAAATAGACCTTGTTGCTACTTTTTACGATAAATTGTCTTTAAAAGAATACAGCAAAGAAATACAAAAAGTTTGCACCAAGTATCAACCACTTATCGTAGCAGAGAGAAACTCATATGGACAAGCAATTATCGAAGAATTACGCCAAGCAGAATACCCTTATCTTTATACAGAAACAAAGTTTGATAAGCTTACAGGACAATTTACTGATCGTCTTGGCTTCTTTACTAGTTCTTCTACCCGTCCTGTCCTTATAGCAAAATTAATTTCTACAATTACTGGAAATATTATTTCTATTAAAGATGACAGATTACAATATGAGTTTATGAATTTTATTTATAACGAAAAAGGTAAAGCAGAAGCCGAAACAGGTTTCCATGATGATATGATTATGGCGTTGGGCTTTGCTCTTATGGGGCAAGACCAAGCGTTTTACTACGAAGAAGAGAAAAAACGATTACATAGACCCCGAACTGTAACGGAGATGATTCAGTTTGAGGTTGCAACAGGACAACCACTTGGTAAAGTGCCGCACGATTACTTTGCCGAAGAAAGTCCTATCGAAGAAATACTTACCAACTATCAAAAGTAGTGGTAATAAACAGAGCCACAAGGACGCAACCTTGTAAAAAAGCGGGCATGGAGTAAAAAGCGTATGAGTTTCTTAACAGAAGAACAAACAGAGGAAGTCGCTAACCTCTTAAAAGGCGATTCAGTTGAGCCGGATAACGGTGAAATTAATTTACAACCAGAGGTAGAAGCACAAGCTGAAGCCCCTGAACCACAACCACAAACGGATGCAAACACAGAGGAATCATCCACCCCTGAACAAAACGAGGACAGCGGACATGCTGTTCCTTATAGCCGCTTCAAGTCAGTTATTGAAGCTCGTAACGAACTACGAGATAGGACAAGTGCCTTGGAATCTCAACTAGCAGAGTTACAGACCCAACTGGAAAGCCGAAGCAGTCAACCTCAACATCAACCAGTTCAAAGAGAAGAAGAATTTTTTAACTTGGATGATTTTGATTTAGACGCCCCTGACCCCTACGAACAAAGATTCCAAACTTATGAGCAAAGAATCTATGAGATGGAAGTTGCTAACGAGCAAGTTAAACTCGACCGTGAGATTAATATGGCTCAACAGCGTTTTCCAGATGTAGGCAGGGATATGCTTCTACAAGCCGTTATCAACGATCCTGATTCAGACGTGATGGATGTAGCCGAGCGCTACTCTACGTTTGTTAACGGATTGCGTGAACAGGCAATTGCCGAATACCTACAAACAAATCCACAGGCGTCAGCACCACCCGTCGTAAGACCTGATGCTCCACCTGTTGTTCGTGTCGCAGGTAGTTCACAAGCGGGTAAAGTTCCCGGTTCTAATACGGAAAAATCCCCTAGAAACCTAGACGAAGCCCGTAACTCTCTATTTGATTATTTGAAAGCTAACTGGTCTAACTGACCTACAAACTATAAGGAGTATTAATTATGTCAGCTACAATTACAACTCTCGATAGCGTTCTTAAGAACTTTTATGCCAAAGCTATCGCAGAGCAACTAAACCAAGAAGTTCTCATGCTTGAACTTTTTGAAAAGGCAAAACTAGATTGGTCAGGTAAACGTGTAATCGTTCCTGTCCACGTCGCCCGTAACTCGGGAACCGGCTTCGCCGCAGAAGGCGCTGCTCTCCCAACCGCAGGCAATCAGACCTACGAAGAACTTAACATCAACGCCAAGTTCCTTTACGGTCGCTTCCAGTTGAGTGGTCCAGCCATCTCATCTGCAAAGGGTGCTTACTCTTTCGGTAACTACATCGATCTTGAACTACGCAAACTCGTAGAAGACGTTCGTAAGAAAGCCAACATCGCTACCTTCTCTGGTCAGACGACTGCTGGTTGGATTCACACTCTCCTACAAGTTGCTGCTGGTAACTTGGTCAACAGCGTTGGTGGTCAGGACATCCCCTTCTCTGGTGATGCCGTAGAACTAGAGCGCAAGCGTGCCGCAGCCGTTGCTGCCGGTGGTGCTCTTCAGGTTCAGTTCCGTCGCATGAGTGACTACGCAATTGGCGGTGGTGCTGCTCCAACAGCAACAGTTGTTTCTGTTAACACAGCTAACAACACCGTCCGATACACAGCAGGCGCTGGTTTCGTTCAGTTGGCACAGCTTCGCAACGACGATTGCTTTGCCGTTGAGATTACAGGTGATGCTGCTGCACTAGCCAGCGCTAACCTAGAAATCACAGGTTGGGCAACCAACGTGTCTTCTGGTTCTCACTTCGGTGTTGACCGCACAACTGCTACCGGTCAGGAAGCACTACAGTCCGATTCAGTTCGTTCAGTAGAAGACAGCGGTGTAGCCGCTAACTACGATGCTTTCCGTCCACTCGACCTTGCTCGTATGCAGTCACTAACTGATAGCATCTTCACCGATTCTGGTTTAGAGCCAGACATCATCATGATGAACCCATCACAGCGTGCTAGCTACACAAGCTTGCTCGTCGGTGTTACTGTTGCCGGTGCTGGTGGCAACCTTTACAAGAGCACAGATCGTGCAACCAACGGTGACGCTGGTTTCACAGGTCTTTCCTTCAACAATATTCCAATCCGTGTCTCCGTAGACGCTGGTAAGAATTTGCTTTACTTCATGCACACCAAGGTGTGGAAGTTAGCCGAGTTGGAAAAACCCGGTTTTGCTGATCTTGATGGCAACATCCTAGCCCGTGCCGGTGTCGGCGCTGGCGGTATCGATGCCTACGAAGGTTACTACCGCATGTATTGCGACCTATACTGTGAGCGTCCAAACGCTAACGGTGCACTCGTCGGCGTTGCTCTATAAGCTATCCACGTCGATTTGGGGGGAGGGGCTTCGGTCCCTCCCCCCTTACAGGAGATTCTATTTATGATCGATACTATTTTTACTTCTACTCAAATTATATTCTATCTTGTTGCTACAACAGCAATTCTCAAAATAGGATTTGATGTGAGTATTTTATTTAGAACTATTAATAGTAAAATTAAATATGAAACAGACCAGAGAAAATTCTGGGATAATCAGGAAGAACTAGCTAATAGTTCTGTATTACAGGATATTTAAGATGCCAGCAAAACAAATAAAAGGTTCAGGAGGTTTGCCATCAGGTAAAACTTTTGGAGATGACAAAGCAGCAAAAGAAAGAGAGTTGTCAGCACGCCAAGCAGGCGCAGCTAGATTAGCGATGCAGTATGGTTTAGGCGATTTTATTGGTGATATTGCAGAACCAGCAGGCGCTATTATTGGCGCTGTTGCAACAAAAGGAAGCCCTGAAGGTGCAAAAAAAGGTGCTGCGATTGGTAAAGTTGTTGGCAAATTAGCAGGTGGTCAGCAAGAAGAAAGAGAGGCAAGCTACCAACAGCTTATGGGAGAGCAACCAGTTGCTCAAAAAGAAGAAGATCCTTTTGCCGCTGCTTTATCTCTTTACCAACAGTTTTCTAAAAAAGATAAGGAGAAGAAAGTAGGATGAATTATACTAACGGCGTTGAGAAAGATGGATTTCCAACAGCAATTAAGTCGATGCTTGAAGGCGCAAAGAACGCCAAGTTATCACAAACAAGAGCGTGGGATTTATCTCTTATGTATCTTAACGGACAGCAAAACGTGCGTTATGATAAATCACTACAACAATACGTTACTCTCCGTTTTCAGCCCGGTCGCAACCAACTTATTGTTAATTTAATTTTAAATATGTATCGTGCTATTGTATCACGATTAGCAACAAACTATCCCGGCGTTTCTGTGATGCCTGCTTCACCTTCTAACGAAGATATTATTAAAGCAAAGTCATCAGAAGAAGCACTTAAATATTTTTACCATAGTCAAAGTGTAAAAAGAGAATTAACCAAAGCAATTGAGTGGTTAGTTTCCTGTGGCAACGTAGGTTTAAAAGAATACTATGATGCTGATGATGATTGTATTAAACTTTCAGTTATTTCACCTTACGACCTTTTCTTTGAAGCAGGGTGTTCTAATCCTGAAGAATCAGCTTTTATTGCTTGTCGCAAAATTGTTCGTAAAACAGATTTAGAAAAAGCATACCCACAACACGCAGAAGATATTAAAAACGCAGAATCGCTTTCCTCTGACCAATCAGAAGACAACACTTTTCCCCATACGCAATCTTATGATGGTGAGTCATACTACTACCCTCGTGTAGAAATCTTTGATGTTTATTTTAGAGACGGTCACTACGGTGTTGTTTTAGGTAATAAATATTTGTTTAAAGGCAAAAGTCCAATTAAAGGAATTCCAGTTCAGTTTATTCGCTACACAAACCTACCCGATAAACTTTGGGGAACAGGTATGATTGCGAACATCCTTGACTTACAGAACCTTTACAATAAAGTTAGAAACCAAATTGTTCAGAACGTAGAACTTATGTCTAACCCAAAGTGGTTAATTCCAAAAACATCTGGTGTAAACGGTTCATCTATTCGTGGAACTCCCGGTGAAAAAATCTACTACAATCCCGCAGGAGGCGTTCCACAGCAGTTAGAGATGAAAGGTATGCCTAGTTATGTTTTAGACCACATAGCGAAGCTACAGAGCGAGATGCTGGATGTTGCTGGTGTTCACTCAACTACACTTGGTAAGCGTGCTGTTGGTGTTACATCAGGTAAAGCAATTGAAGCACTAGCAAATCAAGATGTTAGTCAGTTAGTTATGACGCAGGAAAACATCGAATCCGCTGTAAAAGGTATGTCTGAAATTGTCTTACAGATGATGAAGGTATATTATACAGAAGAACGTTTTATTAATATGATGGATGCAACAGGTAAGTTAGTATGGCGAACTCTTTCACAAACTAATATTGTTGATAAACCAGAAGTATTTATCGAGGCAGGTTCACTATTCCGTGATGAATCGCAAGACAGAGACGCCAAAGTTCTTAACTTGCTTGAACTTGGTCTTATTGATAAACCTACTGCGATGCGTGAATTGTCCTTTAAGACAGGCAACGCTATGGTTCTTGAAGAAATTCAATCACGCAACCACGTCCAAGATATGCTTGATGCTGTTATTTTGGGTGCGCAGATTGAAATTTTTGCTACTGATGATATTGATAAGTTTAAACAAATCTTTGGCGACTACATGAAGACACCAAATTATTATGAGTTGCCACAACAAACACAGGATTATATGCGTGATATTTTAGTTGCTTTGGCTACTTACACACCACCAGATCCTAAATCACCAGAAGAAAACAGAGTTAAATACAGAGTTTTCCCAGAACACGTTAAACCAAGCGCAGAGGATGAACTATTACAACAGTTGGTTACTCAATCACCGCAAGCAGCAGAGCAACAGCTTGAAGGCGCTGCTGAAGATGCTATGCTTACAAACGCCATGCTTACACAGCGTGGTCAAGTAAGACAGCAACCACAAGGCAACGACCTAGCGGTAATAAATAGAAGGGCAACGGAGTAAAATATGAATACAGCAGAAATTGCAGAATTGTTTAATCAGTATGTTGATGATGCCGACCAAACTTTTATGAGTGACGCTACAAGAGCAAACTTTTTAAATATTGCTTATAGAGAGATGGCATACAAAATTTGTGAGGCAGATTCTAATATTTATGTTAAATCAGAAAACTACATAAATATAAACTCTGATACGCTTTCTTTATCAGCCACCCCTATTCCAGTAGGCAATAAAATTATGGGTGCTGCACCTGATACTACTCGTCTTTACAGGTTGATGCGTGTTTCTCGTAGTGAAACAAACGGCGATGTTCGTTATTATTTACAATCATCTAACTCACTAGTAGAGATGAGAAACGATGTAAATCGTTATATGCTTCGTGGAGATACGCTACTTTTTAGTGAGCAACAACAAAATATTTTAATTGAGTATGTAGGTTTTAGCACAGAACCCTTTAACACAGTAAATATTGTTTCTGGTGCAGGCGTGTTTATTGACGAAATTGCAGCTTATTTTGGTGATTTACTAGCTTTACTAGCAGCAAAACACTACCAAATCAAGGATTTTGCAGCAAATCCTGTTTTGATGACTCAATTACAAACAAGACAAAGAGAACTAGAATCTTACTTGATGACCGGCAAAAACTGGAACGCATCAAATAACGTTGTCGGAACTGACGAACTAACTTATTTAGGATACTAAAATATGGCAGCACCTAAACCAGAAATAGATATTATCAAAGAGGGTATGTCTCTTTCTGACCCTTATAACAACCAAGTATTTATTCAGAACCTTTACAAGAGTCGTGGTCTTTACGAAACTCGTGAAGGATTTGGAACTTTACAAGAGTTTAGCGCTCCACTTTCTGCAAGAGCAGTTGAAGGAAGTGTAAACAATAACGAATTTGGTTTACAAAAACATCTTGGTTCTTTTAGTTTTACAACTTCTTTTGGACACGAACAAATTGTTTCTGTATTTTTAGCGAGAGGTTGGGCAGGTTATACACCTGCTTTAAAAACAGATTATGTCGATTATTACTGTGTAAATATTTATGATGTAACCACAGATAACTTTTGGCAAGAAGTTCTTTACGACCATACGTCAGAACAAAATAAAGAAAACCTTGATGTAAACTTTTACAAAGCATATTTAGAAGCTAGACCACCACTAATTAACTATCAACAAGTTAAAATTGCCGTTGAAGAAACCTTTTTCTTTGCAGAATATTTAGATAAAGTTTATTTTGGTTCAAAAGAAGCAGGTATGTTTGTTTATAACCCTGCTGCTTTTATTACTAACCGAGATAAAAGAGTTAATAATATTAATAACAGAAACGAAATTTGGGATGAACTAACAAATCACTATGGTGAAACTAGTTTAATTACGCCTCTTACTTTAAAAGATGGTTTGGCTAATCGTGCTTATTCTTACATAACTGATGATGAACTTAAAAACGTTGTAGATATTGATGGCAACAACGGTCGTTTAGTTTATGCAAGTGGCAAATCAATTTATTTTAGTGACGTTGGTGTCCCTAACGCTATTATTGGTAATAACGTTTTTACGCTTCACGAGATGAGAGGCGAGATTAAAGCGATTAAAACTTTTAACGAGATGGTTATTATTTGGTCAGAAGATCAAACTTTTGTTTATCAACCATCACAAGGTTTATTACTTTCAGCCGGTAGGTTAGTAGAGGTGCAAAGCGAAATTGGATGTTTAGGTCCAAACGCTGTTTTGTTTCGTGGTAACCGAATCTGGTGGGTTGATCGCAACGGAGTATATTCTACTGGAACAGGTTTTTCAGCAGAAGAATTATCACTACCAATCAAAAAGTTTTTTACAGACAGCACTATCAATCCGTTCATCCACTATTTTACTTCAACGGGCTTTGCCAACACCAATCCAGATTCCCCCGACTTTGTGTATCGTTTTAGAGATTTTACTAACGGGGCGCACTTGACTTTTGATGAAGTATATGAACAACTTATTTTTGTAGTTCCAGAACTTAATTTAGCTTGGATTTTTAAAAACGGTTGGTATCTTTGGTCTTTTACGTCTATTGTTAAAAACGATGAATTAATTCCCCCTGCTTATGAAATAAACGGTGATGCTAATATTTCTAAACCTTGGATTACTACTACACAAACAAAAACTTTTGCTGTTGGTGGTCAAGAAGAATCACAAGTAGTTTCTGTTAAAGAACCCGGTGGTGTTAGTGCTTCCACTAATATTGGTAAATTACAATCTTTTAGATTGTTTGAGTGGGGGCGTGGTGGTGCGCTTGATGGTTCTACGAGAGATTTTGATGAAGGCAGAAGGCAAATCGGTTTTTATGAAACAGACATAGACCAACTTGTTAACCAGAACTTACAAATTTATTTTGATCCACTAAAAAAGTGGGGCAACAAACTATCTGCTGATGCAGCACAGAATATAGTTTATTCAGAAGAAGATGACCTTTGGTATTTACCTATTTACTTTAGTTCTAAACTTTTTACATCTGGTGTGCATCAAATACTAAACTATGAATTGGAATTTAGATATGACAACACCAAATTTGAAACTATTGAGTGGAGGGGAGCAGCAGACGACTCAATCGTCTTTATGCTCCCAACCGAACGAGCCGTCGACTATCTCGGATATTCACCGGGCGTTATTGCAGGAACAGCGCAGGTCTCGGATACTGCTGGGGTTATTACTATTAAGCACGACCACTCTTTGGTTGGGGCTAACGCTTCTTATAATTACATCTCCTTAAATCCTTTTAATAAAAGTCCTGTTATTTGGATTCCCTTTAAAAAGATAAATAGAACCAACGTAGTTAAAGATACACGAACTAGTTTAGTAACAGAAGTTATTACTACTAATTATACTTATGGAACTGTTTTACCCGGCACATCACACTCTGGTGCTGATAAATATATTTGGAACCAATCTTGGGTTGCTTTGGAAGATTCAAGAACACGAACAACGGGTGTTGATTGGATTTACAAATCTGATCAACTTGGTATAGAGGGAGAACAACAAGTAAAAGCAAGAGGTTCTTACTCACTTATTAATTCCAGAGGCACAGGAACTCCAATTACAACTTGGTTATATGGTCCTTGGAATACTGCTGCTGGTTCAGATTATAAAGATTATGTCACGCAAATTGTCGATGTAACAGATACAAACGTAGAAAGAGCCGCAATTGTAGAGGTTACAAATAAAAATTCTGTTAGAACTCGTTTTAAACCTGCTGCTTTACAAGATAGATTACTTGGCACAACAGCAACTTATGGTGATAACACTAACGCAGCAACAGGCAACTATCTTGTAGATACAGAAGAAGTAGATACAATTGCTACATCTGATTCAGTCAGAGGCGAAAGTGTTTCTTATACCTTCTTTGGTTTCTTGTTAGATAAAGCTGCTAAACTAAACATAAGAAATATTAAAGTAGTTATGCAAGCAGTAGCAGGGAGACGCAGGCGTGGCAGATAAAAACACACAACTATTAGAAGACGGCAACCTTTCTGCAAAAAGTAGAATTGACCGTTTTCTTTTTGATGATTTATTTAAAAGTCGTGGTGATAATTTTTTTAGAGATGGAACACCACCAGAAGAAGAACAGATTGTAGATAATTTTTTAAAGCTAGAACAAGGCGATCATAAAGGAAATACTTTTACAAAAGATGGAACAATTATTATTGGAGAATCAGGGGCAAAGTTTACTGCTCCGGTTGTGGTTTCTGCGGGTTGTTCTATTGCTTTTGTTAATATGGTTTTTGAGCAAACTAAAGAGAACACCGAAGCCCTAGTAACTATTAATTCAGGTGGTAGAGCAGTTTTTCAAAATTGTTATTTTAGAAGATTTCCAAAAACAGACAGAGAAAAAGTAGGAACTCCATCTGCTACTGCTTCTTATATACAACTAAATACAGCAATTGCTGCCGAACAGATGGCAACTTTTACTGGTTGTATTTTTTTTGAAAGCGCAGACAGCGGCGCAACAGCGGTGGTAACTAATATAGGAACAGCAGTAGGAACAACCTTTGTTGGTTATTCAATTAATAAAACTGCTACACCCATGGGCGCTGCAACGTTGGTAGGAGTAATTGTATGACAAACAGAACTATTACAAAACATCAGTTTAGTGATCAAACTACTATTGATGGAGACAGAATAGAAGATGCCTTACAAGATGTTCAAAATCGTTTTAATTCGTTAGAGTTTAAAGATATTGATGCTTGGGTAGAGGTGCCTTATTATTGGGCAAACACACCAGTATTAGTAACTTTAAACGGCAACAACGGTCTTAACGATAAACCTATTTATTATGGTCCGTGGGCTTGGGTTTTCAGGTCTTATATGCCTAACGATATAGACAACGAAGCGCCTAACAACCCTTTTAGAATTAAATCTTGTTCTAGAACTAATCGTCTTACCGGACAACCAATAGCAGATCCGACAGTTAGTGATATTATTGATACATCGTGGTTATGGACAACTACTAAATATTTTGATAAACCTACAATTTTAAACGAGTTTACTGTTATGGGTTTATTTGATGCTACTATGGGTGGCACAGATGGTAATTATTTTTATCCTAACGATTGGTTTGATCGTGGTGGAACTGAATTATATGTTCAAGACGTTCAGGTATGGATTATTGTTGATAACCCACTAAATACAGGAAATACTTTTATTCGCAATAACGAAGTTCATATGTGGGGCTTTGACGAAGGAACGTTCCTTATGTCTAACGATAGATCTACTGCTCCTATTAATACTGGTGGTCAAGAGTTTTTAAATTATCGTCCAGACGCACAGGTTCCAAGAGTAAACGGATGTGGATTTAGATTACAAAATTTAAATATTCCACTTTTTGCAGGTAGCAGAGTTAGGTTTATTATTGGTTTGCCATCACTTGATGACGATGCAACTGGCGATTTTCCTAACAACACAGGACAAGCACCCGGCACAACTAACTATGATGATGTCCCTTGGACAGACCTTCCTGTTTGTCCACAAACTTTAAATATTTGGACCGTAAACGTATCAACGCTACAACCGTTGGAGAAAATAGATGAGTAAGATTACACGCAAAAAACTTACAAAAGGAACAAAGCTTCAAGCGCAACCTGTAAACGACTTTTACCAAGGCGTTAAAACTGCTATTGCTGACAGAACCCTTGATAAAGATAATCTAAATTATGAAACTCCTTTTGAGTTAGAGTGGTCTATTGATTCTATTAACTGGACAGATACAGCTTCTACACAAAGCCAAGCTTGGTCTTTTCCTTTTATTTTACCAGCAACACAAGATATATTTAGCACAGAACTTACAGAAAACTCTATACCTTGCACTTTGCGTTCTATTGTTATGTCTATGGATCAAGGTGATGAACCTATCACTTGGTTTCCACAGATGACAAGATTGACAGGTGGTGGTGTAGAATATTTTGGAACATCAGAAGGTGATGCAGGTAAATTTACTTTTAAGTTAAATATCTTTAAGAAAACACCTTCTTCAGTTGAAACAAATATTACAACTTGGGAAACCGAAATTGCTTCTTTTGAAATCCCCGGCACGGCTTTTGCAGTTTCTAATATGTCGACAAACCCTTTTGTTATTAAAGACATAAACCAAAAATTTGCTTCTGATACGGCTTACTGCCTTTCTTTGCAGTTTATTGGTCAGACACCCACTACCGATGGAGCCGGTTTAGCCAATCTTTGTATTAAAAACTTACAACTATCTCTTCGTTTTACTACACCAATTAGAGCAAGAGATCAACAAGGAGGCAACGACGATGACCCAACGTCACTTTCAAATAACCCTACTCTTTATGGCAGCGGTGCTGATAGCGCAGATCCTTTAACTTTGGGAGTAATTAATCCCGGCGATGTTATTCAAGAAGACCCGCTACAAACCAATATGGAAGATTTAGATAAAAAACTACATCGTAAGATGAGTGGCGGTTATTCTTCTACTTGGTCTAAACCAGAATTTTACGAACAATTAGACGCTCAAGCATATCACGCTTTTACTGTTCCGCTTTTTAACAACGACCATGCTTATGAATCTAGCGGTTTAGATATGGCTATTATGCCTTATAATAGAGATCCTATTACAACAGATTTACCTATTGTTCCTGATGCAGATCCAGCCGCAGTAACTTTAGATAAACTTTATGATCGTAGAGTTATTCCAATTACAGAACCTTTTGAGATTCACCACATCTTTTTATGTTACGAAGGTAGAGACGCAATTGGTCCTGACAGAACTATTTCAAGTCACCAAGCAAGAAAAGCAGGTGCTTTAAATAACGTAGGAACTTTTGAGTTAGAAGTATTTTTAGGTTCAGGGTGGCAATCAGATTGGTATGGTTCAGAGTCAATTGCTTTTATACAAGAAGCAAACTGGAATTCTTTTAACGTTGTAGACCAAGCAGTCGATCCGTTAGTCCAAACTCAATTCCAAGATGTTGGTGAAACAAGAACAAGGATTATTCAGATTCCACTTAATTATGAAGCCAGCCCATCAAATAGTTTAGGCACAGGTTATTTTAACAACGGTATCCCTGTCTTTGTAGGCAGAGGTGTAGGATACAACTCAAACGATAGAACCGAACACGTCGGTCAACAAGGCAACCCACCCAATACACCGGGAACAAAAGGTCAGGAAAAATTTATTCATATCGCTGCTGGTTGGTTTGGTTTGCCTTATACTAACGAAACATCTAATCACAACGCTAAAGATTTATTAGCAAACGGCGGTATGCACTTACTTATTATTGGAAAAAAATCACTTGTTAGAAGCGAGTGGTAATATTACAGAGGTTTAAATATGTCACTAACAAAAGAAGAAAAACTACAGATCGAAGAGAAAAAAGATAGACGCAGAGAAGCGGCAAAAAAGTTTGCTCGTGAAGCAGGCACTCGTCAAGAAGCTGGTTTTCAAGATTTTGAAAAACGAAGAAGTGAGCAGCTAATAGGACGAGGTGAAGGTTCAGAAGCAATTAAAAAAGCAGGTGAAAAAGCACAAAGACGTGCCAGAGCACAAGCCGCTGATGAATTGGCTCAAGGTGCTGCTGCTGGCGCTTATGGCGGCGGTGGTGTTTCTGCTATGCTTCGTGATAGAGGTGAGAGATTACAACAAACAGAAGAAGATATTTTAGTTGAAAACGAACTTATGAGACGACAGTTTGAGCAAAGTGAAACGATGCGTGCTGCTGGTCTTGCTGAAAAAGCTGGTGAGTATGGTGCTGTTGCCTCTGCACAAAAAGCGTTTGGCGAAGAGTTTGCTGCCGATGCTCAATCCAAGGCAGAAGCAAAACAAAAACGTATTGCTGATACAACTAAAAATATTGCTCAAGTTAAGAAAGACCACAAAGGTAAAAGTTGGTTCCAATCGGACGATGAGGAAGGCGCAGCAAAAGTATTTGAGGACTTGGCGAAAGCAGAGTCAGACCCAGATATCATAAAGATGTATGAAGACGAAGCAAAAAGAATCAGAAAAGAGGGCGACTTTGCCTTTTAAGCAAGGAATAATATTATGGCAAGAGTGATTAGATTACCAGATGGAAGAAAATTCAGACCTGAACCTTTAGTTAAGGATGCTACTCAATTAGGCATGGGCAACAAAGGTGCGTTTGATTTTAGTGAGACAGTAAAATTATTAGACCAAGTAGCCGAATCAAAAGGTATTGGTGCTGTTGCTAACTTAATTGAAAAAGGTTATGATGCTGCCAGAGGTGATGTTAAACGACCCGGTGAAGAAAAACAAACAGCAGATGCTGGAGCCGCAGATGCTTTAACACAAGCAGCAAAAGCTCGTGTTAAACCCGCAGGCGAACGTAGACCCGCTGCTACTGGTATGCGTCGAGGAGGACGAAGAACAGCAGAAGCTTCTTTACCTCGTCAACCAACCCCTGACCCTCGTTTTCCAACACCAGACCCAAATAGAGGTCCGTTATTCCCTGCTAATCAAGAAGCACGCAGACAAGCGATGTTGCGTCAACCTCCCGGTGAAGCACAAAGACAAGCAGTTAGAGAATTAGATGATGCTACTTTTGATGGACCAGCAGATAGAGAACGACGTATTAGAGAAAATATTGCTTTTATTCAGCAACAGGACGCTCAAAGACGAGCCGGTGTAGGTGCTGCTTCAACTCAACCCGGTATGCCTGCTCCCGGTCCTGCTCAACCTGCTCCACCACAACCACCTCCACCACAGATTGCTCCTGTTCCAACACAGCCAGCACCCGGTATGATTGGTGGTGGCGCACCTATTCAGGGACCAGCAACCCCTATGGCGCAGGCACAAAGAGCAGCAACACAAGTAGCAGCCAATATTGGTCAAGAAGCCCGTAGAACACAACCTGTTCCTGCTGCTGGTATAGACCTTTCACGATACCAATCACCAACAGGCAAAGCAAGAAACTCTATTCAGTTCTTTTCAGAGATGGCTGATGAGTTAGGCAAAAGAGGTATTGGTCAAGTTGGCACACAAGCAGCCCTTGAAATCCCCTACACAGTTTCAGTTGATGAACTTTATGGATTTGCTCGTAACGCAAGAACTCTTGATAACCAAAAGAAAGTTCTTGATGCCCTTGCTAACAATCGTGTAACTGGCATGGGTTTTGAAACTCTAGCAGATAGATTAAGTGGCAGATACCGTCAGCGTTATTTAACTAATATTATCCGTTTGTTTCCTAAAGTTCCACAACAACCAAATCTAATTGATGCTATTAGCAAAGTAGGCAGGGCTTATTCAGCAGAGCAGTTGGGTAGATTAAGAGCAGGCGATATTGCTGCTGGATTACCCGGCGCTAGAGCGATGAAAACTAGAGCGCAGGCAGGTAGAGCAGCCGCAGGCGCTCAAAGAGCAGCCGAACAAGCCGTAACTGAACGAGAACTACGAGCAAGTAGAGCGCAAAACATCTTATCAACAGGTGTTAGTAGAATTTATAACGCAGCAATTAAGAAAGCAAAGAAAGGT